>ERZ1046740.21-NODE-21-length-151747-cov-26.278624_pt1 | contig 151747 bp, 131 predicted proteins | sample MGYA00383093_ERZ1046740 | MGnify/ENA primary metagenome ERZ1046740 (study PRJEB29581, sample SAMEA5548363) | metagenome | biome: marine; feature: coastal; material: water | depth 25 m | study: Short-term variability in the microbial, nano- and picoplankton... | reverse complement strand
ATGTTTTATGGAAACGGAGGAAGTGCTTTTAAACCTTTAGCAGGAGCTTTGGACGTTGCCGGACACGAGTTAACACATGGTGTGGTTTCCAACTCTGCAAATTTGGAATATGAAGGCCAAAGTGGTGCTATTAACGAAAGTATGGCCGACATTTTTGGAGCTATGATTGATAGAGACGATTGGAAAATGGGAGAAGACATTACAAATACGTCATACATAAAAACTGGTGCATTAAGAGATTTACAAAACCCACATAATGGAGGTAATAGCTTAAGTGACGCCGGGTATCAACCCGCTAAAATGGGCGAATATTATACTGGTAGTCAAGATAACTACGGAGTACATATTAACAGTGGTATTGTAAACAAAGCGTACTATCTAATAGCAACAGATATTTCTAAGACCAAAGCTGAAAAGATATACTATAGAGCGTTAACTGTTTATTTAACTTCAAAATCTCAGTTTTTAGATTTAAGATATGCAGTAGAAAAATCTGCTGATGATTTATATGGGGAATCTGAAGTTTCAGCAGTTAAAACTGCATTTGATGCAGTTGAAATTTATGATCCGAACGCTGGTTCTGGTGGTGGAAGTGGGGGTTCTGGAGGTGAATCCGATATACCTTCTAACCCTGGTGATGAATTTATAATTAGTGTAGATGTTGATGCCAGTAACCCAAATACCATCTATAGAAGTACAACTACTGCAGAAAACTGGTTAGCTCTTAGCCAAAAAACACCAAAAAGAAAGGTTAGTGTTACAGATAAAGGAGATTATTTAGTTCTTGTATCAGATAACAATATTCTTTATAGAATCCAACTTACATCTCCGTATACAGAATCTCAGTTGAGTAATGATTTGTGGGATAATGCAGCTATATCTAAAGATGGAAATCTGCTAGCTGCAGTAACAACGGAAATAGATTCTTCTATTTGGGTTTATAATTTTACATCTTCAGGCTGGAAGCAATTTAAGTTGTATAATCCTACATACTCAGAAGGAGTTAATGGTGGTAATGTGCTCTATGCAGATGCAATAGAATTTGACAATACAGGCCAATATATTTTATACGATGCCCGAAATATTATAGAAAGTGCAACTGGTGCAGATATTGATTATTGGGATGTTGGTGTAATACGTGTATGGAACAATGATAACAATGCGTGGGGAGATGGTAAAGTAGATAAAATATTTACACAATTACCAGAGGATATAAGTATTGGAAATGCAACCTATGCTAAAAACAGTCCTTACATAATTGCCTTTGATTATATAGATGGTGGAAGTGGAGATTACGCTGTACTTGCAACTAATACCACAACCAATACTACAGGTACTGTTTTTGAGCAAAATCAATTAGGATACCCAAACTTCTCTAACAATGACGATAATATAATTTTTGATGCAAAAAATACAAGCGATGAAGAAGTAATAGGTGTTATTGACTTGGCTAGTACAAAAATTAGTGCAAAAAGTGGAGCTTCAGGATCAGTTTTAATACCAGATGGTAAATGGGGAGTATGGTATGCAAATGGTACTCGTAATCTATTAAGTGATGAAAAAGAGATGTTAAGTTTTGCTTTCCCTGGGCTTTCAAATAATACTGAAGGTGTTATTTCTGGGACAAACATAACATTAGAGGTGCCTGGGGGCACTAACATCAGCAGCTTAACACCAACATTTACTAATAGTGCAGATGCAACAGTTACAGTTTCAAACCAATTACAAGTAAGCGGTGTAACTTCGCAAAACTATAACAATACAGTAGCCTATAAGGTTACGGCTCAAGATGGAACTTCTAAAACGTATAACGTTAAAGTAACCGTTATAGCAAGCATTAATGATGTAGCAAACAGTATTAAACTTTACCCCAACCCAGCAAGCAATAGAATAAGTATTACAAGTTCAGCTTTTATAAACAAAATTGAATGTTACAGTGTAAATGGTCTTAAGTTATTTACTGCTCCAACAGGACAAACAACATTAAGTATAACTGATTTACCACGTGGTATTTATTTCTTGCAAATACAAACAGAAAAAGGTCTAGTTCTTAAAAGATTTAGTAAACAGTAATTAATGAAAATAGGTTTAATTAAAGAGTGGAAGCAACCTGCTGATAAACGAGTTGCTTTAACACCAGAACTTTGTTTAAAATTTAAAGCATCCTTTCCTCAGGTTGATCTTGTGGTACAATCATCCACAGATCGAACTTTTAAGGATAATGATTATTTAAAAGTCGGAATAAAGGTTCAAGAAAATATTGATGATTGTGATATTTTATTAGGAATAAAAGAGGTGAAAAAGGAGAAATTAATTCCAAACAAAACATACCTATTTTTCTCACATACCATAAAAGCACAGGATTACAACAGAGAACTTTTACAAGCTATTTTAGCCAATCAAATTACCTTAATTGACTATGAAACATTGCTTTGGCCAAATGGACCAAGAATTTTAGGTTTTGGCAAATGGGCTGGTATTGTTGGAGCGTACAATGCTTTCTTAACCTGGGGCAAAAAAACCAATTCATATCACCTCCCTCCTGCTTATAAAACAGATGACTTTGAAGAATCTATGAAATTGCTTAAAGCTCTAAACTTAGGTAAAACTAGGATAGTATTTACGGGAAATGGCAGAGTTTCTAGTGGTATAAAAGAAGTACTGGAGTTAATGAATTTAAAAGAAGTATCTCCGCAGGAATTTGTTAGTCAACCGCCAACTGGGGCTTATTTTACTCATCTTACTAATTGGGATTTATATCACAGAAAAGATGGGGGAGCCTGGGATGAAGAACACTTTTATAATAACCACGAGGATTATTGTTGTGAGTTTGATAATTATCTAGCTCACGCTGATATTTTAATCAATGGAATGTATTGGGAAGATGATTTACCTCCTTTATTTACTAAAGAAGACACCCAAAAAGATTCTTTTGAAATTAAGGTAATAGCAGACATTAGTTGCGATGTTGAAGGTAGTGTGCCTATTACAATGAAAGCTACGGATATTTATAACCCAACTTTTGGTTGGAGTAAAACAGAGCAGAAAGAAGTGGAACCTTTTGGTCTAGACACCATAGATGTTATGGCCGTAACTAACTTGCCTACAGAAATGCCAAAAAATGCAAGTGCTGAATTTGGTGGTCTATTGCTAGAAAATGTTTTGCCCTTATTAATTAATGGAGACAAAGACGCCATAATTGACCATGCAACCATTACCAAAAACGGGAAGTTAAACTCGCACTATGCATATTTACAAGATTTTGTGGATGGTAAATAGGTACGAAACAACTGTATCATGTTTATCTCATTTCTCTTGTTAAACATTTTAGTATGTTAGCTATAGTCTATTCTTGTATCGTAAAGAATTAAGTATGCGATTATTTTATTCCCTTATATCAATATGTCTAGTATCCCTTCTCTTTGCTCAAGATAAGTTTACAATATCTGGTTATGTAAAAGAAGAAGGAAGCAAAGAATTGCTAATCGGAGTTTCCATTTATACTCAAAATAAAACAGCAGGTACAGTTAGTAATAATTTTGGGTATTATGCTTTTGAATTACCCAAAGGAGAGCATACTGTTGTCTATAATTTTGTAGGTTATAAGCAGGTTCTAAAAAAAATCAATGTTAGTGCTAATAAAACATTGCATGTAAGTTTAAAAGCAACTGAAAATGCCATAGGAGAAGTGGTAGTTCAGGGATCCAAAATAGAGAAGGTGAGCGAATCTGTACACATGAGTAAAATTGAAATCCCCATAAAAACCATAAAAGAAATTCCTGCCCTATTTGGCGAAAAAGATGTTCTTAAAGTATTACAACTTATGCCAGGAGTGCAGAGTGGCAGCGAAGGACAAAGCGGCTTATATGTAAGAGGTGGTGGACCAGACCAAAATCTAATTATTTTAGATGGTGCAACTGTTTATAACGCCCAACATTTATTTGGCTTTTTCTCTTTATTTAATGGTGATGCTTTAAGAAATGTTGAGCTAATTAAAGGTGGCTTCCCTGCTAGATATGGCGGAAGACTTTCTTCTGTTATAGATATGAATATGAAGGATGGAAATAAGCAAAAGGTTACTGGAGAATTAGGCGTTGGCATTATCTCTAGTAAAGGCTTAATAGAAGGCCCTTTTGCAAAAGGAAAAGGATCTTTTATTGTATCTGGCAGAAGAACCTATATAGATGCCCTTGCTCAGCCTATTATACTTGCTGTAAACAATGGCAACACAGCAGGATATTACTTTTATGATTTAAATGCTAAAGCAAATTACGAGATAAACGATAAAAACAGAGTTTATTTAAGTGGGTATTTTGGAAGAGATAAGTTTTACCTTAATACTAACGAAAAATTTAATCTTGAAACTTATAAATCCAAAGTGAATTTTGGTTGGGGAAATGCAACTGGAACTGCACGCCTTAATCACCTTTTTGGACCAAAATTATTCTCCAACACATCGTTAATTTACAGTTTTTATGAGTTGGAAATTAAAGCGGAAGAAATAGAAAATAACAAACCCGTATTCTCGTTAAAATATGGCAGCGGCATTGAAGATTGGAGCATTAAACAAGATTTTGATTGGTTTGCGTCAAATAAGCACCAAATTAAATTTGGATTGGTATTAACGGATCATACTTTTACTCCAGATGCCTTGGTTTTGGAAGATTCTTATTTCAACGAGAATATAAATAGAAAAACAAAATACCAGTCTACAGAAGGAGGTGCATATATTGAAGATGAATGGAAAATTTCAAACAGATTAAAATCTCTTGCTGGTGTTAGACTAAGCACCTTTAGCAGTAACGATAAGGTTTACATAAATCCTGAACCTAGAGTTGCTTTGGCATATAATATTAAGAGCGATTTATCCTTAAAAGCATCCTATGCAACAATGAATCAATACATACACTTGCTTAGTACTAGTGGGGTTGGTCTCCCAACGGATTTATGGGTACCTGCTACGGATAAAGTTCGCCCACAATCATCTCAACAAATAGCTGGTGGTTTTGCAAAAGACTTTGAAAAACAAAAACTTAGCTTTACTGCAGAAGGCTACTACAAAACCATGAATAACATTATTGGCTACAAAGAAGGTGCTTCTTTTTTAGCAGTAGAAACTGTTGATGACGGTGTAGAAAGTATTTCTTGGGAAGATAACATTACCAGTGGCGATGGTGTTAGTTATGGTGCTGAATTACTTCTTCAAAAAAAACAAGGACAGTTAACCGGTTGGGTTGGATATACTTTAAGTTGGACAAAACATCAATTTGATGCGTTAAATAATGGTAAAGAATTTTATGCTAGGTATGATAGAAGGCACGATGCGAGTATTGTTTTACAGTACAAAATAAATGAAAACATTACAGCTTCTTTTACTTGGGTGTATGGCACCGGAAATGCAATAACATTGCCCATAAGCACTTATAACATATCAGAAATAAATTCTTTAAGAACTAGTTATGGATATTGGCAAAATGGTACAGAGTATACAGAACGAAATGCTTTTAGAATGAAAGCTTATCATCGAGCTGATATTGGCGTACAAATTACCAAAGAAAAGAAAAGAGGTTTGCGTACGTGGGAGTTTAGTGCATACAACCTATACAATCAAAAAAATCCGTTTTATTATACAATAGGAAATGAGGACAGATGGAATCCGGAGAGCAAACAAGTACTAAAACAAATAAGCATTTTCCCTATTTTACCTTCTGTATCTTATAACTATAAATTTAACTAACATGAATAACTATCTATTAATAATAAGTTTAGTTTTAGCCGGTTGCCAAACTGTTTTAACCGATGTTGAAGTGCCAGAAATTGAAACTAAAATTGTGTTTTTTGGAAATTATACAAATCTTAAATTGACCAACGATGTTTCGGTAACATATAGCAAACCAATATTAAACTCTTCTAGCTCGGCAGGTTTTGAAACAGTAAAAGGCTTAACTATAAAGGTAACTGGAAATGGAACAGAATTAAACCATGTCTACGATCCTTTAATAGATGCTTACACCTATCCACTTCCTATGGATTTTATTCCTGGAAAAGATTACAAACTTTTAATAACTAATAGCGATGGTACAGAGATAACCGCTCAAGAACAAATGCCAGCTGCAATAAGTAATTTTACCCATACCTATAAATTACAAACAAATGAATTTGAAGACATCCTTGAATTTGAATTTGAGATGGACGATAATGAGAATGATACCAATTACTATAGAATAGAGGTATTTGCCACTTCGGAAAAAGATACGTTAAATCTTTATACAGATTTTAACTATTTTGATGATAGAAGAGCCGAAAATGGAAAAATAAAGGGAAAATTTACAACATACTTTTGGAGTGAAGCATTAGGTGAAAATACTGAATACTATGTTGTTGTCAGCCACATTAACAACTCTCACTATATATTTGGCAAAGCTTTAGAAGATTACAACCCGGATAATCCATTTTCCGAGCCTGTGCCGCTTCCAAACAATATAAAAGGGGGCATAGGGCTCTTTAGTCTTTCAAACTCCCATATGGTAAAGCTAAAATAATAGTATTGCTGCCTACTTTTTACGGATTATCATTAATCCATCTCTAATTGGCAATAACACATTTTCTACCCTATCATCTGCCTGTACTTTTTTATTAAAAGAATCCAACACTTTAGTATCTAAATCTTGTTTTAAAGCTTCTGTATCCAAAACTTTACCACTCCATAAAATATTATCAGCAACTATTACCGCACCACTGGGTATTTTGCCGATTAATAGATCATAATAATTTATGTAATTATTCTTATCTGCATCAATAAAAACAAGATCAAAATCTTCATCAAGATTAGGAATAATTTCTAATGCATTGCCAATGTGCAAAACTACATTATCCTTATACTCACTTGCATCCACAAACTTTCTAATTCTGGTTTCTAGCTCTTCATTAATATCTATGGTATGTAATTTACCATTCTTTGCAAGCCCTTCTGCTAAACACAATGCTGAATATCCTGTATAAGTCCCTATTTCTAATATTCGGTTAGGTTGCATTAACTTAGATATTAAGCTCAATGTCCTACCTTGTATATGACCAGACAACATTCTTGGAGCCAATACATTGGCATAGGTATCTCGGTTAAGTTTTGCCAACAAACTTGGTTCGCTGCTGGTATGCTCTTCTGCATAAGCAGCCAGTTTTGGGTCTATAAAATCCATATTTTAAAATTTAAAACTTGCTTCAACAAGTTTGTGGTCTGATTGTATTGATTGGGATGAAGCATAGTTTGTACATTCTAATTGCTTATCGTATAAAATGTAATCAATTCTTAGTAACGGAAAAGGCTTTAAAAAAGTTGCACCAGTGCCACTCCCTGCTTCTATAAATGCATCTTTACGCCCATTTCTTAATTGTTGATAGGCATAGCTTTGAGGCGTATCATTAAAATCTCCTAGAATTACCACAGGGTGTGGGCTATCAGCAATTGCTTCCAAAATAGAACTAGCTTGCTTAGATCTTCTTAGTAATCCCCTTTTAATCCTTGAAACAACATCAAGAGCATACTTTTTGTACTTTTCATCTGCTTCAACCTTAATCATTTTATGGTAATCTCTAGCACTTAAACTATTACTAGCTAGATGCACTGCTACAAACCTTATAGTTTCTCCGTTTATATCTATATCAAAATAGGCAGCCATATTGTTGGTAAAGTGGTTGTATTTAACACGTTCCCAGTTCAATATTTTATGCTTGGATACTAGCTTCAAGCCATAGTCATACTTATTCCTTTTTGCTTTCAGATTCACAAATTGCTGATGCGGAAAAGCAGACTCATCTATTTTACCCTTTTTATTAAACCACTCAATTAGAACTGCAACATCATATTTGTTGTTGACTAAATAATTATTTATTTCAGAAGAAGTATTTCCTCCGGCATAAACGTGCTGAACCTTTGTGTTAAAACTACAAATCTTAAAGTCAGCAACTGATTTTTTACTTTTATCAAACTGAATATCTCTAGCAATAAATTGAAAACCAATGGCAATGACTAACGTGTTATACAACCATCTTTTTTTCTTTAACAATAACCACCAAAGTGCTAAAAACACATTTAAAACTAGCCAAAATTTAAATGTTAAACCAAAGAAAGCAAAAGGCCAAAAATCTTGAGGATCAACATACGAAGAAAGGTATGCCAATAAAAGGCCTATAATGGCCAATCCATTAATTATATCTGTAATTTTTTTAAAAAGAGCTTTCACCTATTCGCTTGCTTTAAATAAAATATCTTTCTCCTGCGAAGTTAAACTATCGTATCCGCTTTGTGATATCTTATCTAATATAGCATCTATTTCTGCCTGGTTAGGTCTACCTCCTTTGGCATTTGACCCCGGTTTTGAGCCAGTAGCCTTTTTTACTACCTTCATTTTCTTTTTTGATATCTTAGGCAATTCAAAACTTGGAAAGTTAATTTTACCTTGAAGATTTAAAACAAACAAAGCACCAAAAATTGCACCACCAATATGGGCTAACAAGCCACCCATATTTTCGCTTCCGGGGAAGGTATATAAATCCCGAAAAATAAAAAAAATTGCCACCCACCTCATTTCTATCTTAAACAGTCCAAATGGTCTTAAATTATAGTGAGGAATGTGCATTGCAGCGGCAACAAGAATAGCAGTTACACCTCCGCTGGCACCTAACAGTTTTTTGTATGAAACCACTTCCTCAAAAACGGGGAATATATTCATACTTAAAAGGTAAAAAAGACCACCTGCTATACCTCCCCACAAGAAAATTCTCCAAACAGTTTCTCTTTTAACAAAGTCCTCAAAAATGCCACCAATAAAATAGAGCAGCAACATGTTCCCGAATATGTGCCAAAAGCCTCCATGAAAAAATATATTCGTTACAATACTCCAAGGTTGAAATATCAAATCATTTAAATTACTTGGTAAAAAGAAGATGCTAAAAATATCATCTGCCTTTTTATTGTATAAACTGGCAACTAAACCAACCAGAACCAAAACAGTAAAAACAGCAAGGTTTATAATTATAATTTGCTTTACAGCAGAATTATCTTTTTGGTATTCGTATTTAATTTTTTCCCAAATATTCATTTCTTAATAAAACGAGTTGCGATTAGTTTTATTCCAATATTTAACCAGTAAAAAGCCTACTGCAGCTCCTCCTAAATGAGCATAGTGCCCAATACTGTCTCCAGGCAAGTTTGCCATTCCAAAAACCAAAGAAATAATTACCAAGCCTAGAACTAGGTATTTAGCTTTTATGGGAACGGGTATAAACAGTAGTTGCATTTCTGTATTTGGCCAATACATTGCAAAAGCCGCAGAAAGGCCATAAATGGCTCCGGATGCACCAACACTAAACGACGGTTTTGACAGACCGTTGATATACATATAATAATTTACAGATTGAGCTAGAAGTGTTGCTCCAAAAGCACAAATTGCATAGAAATTTAAATATCGCTTAGAACCCCACATTTGCTCTAACCTTGTTCCAAAAATCCATAAACCTATCATATTGAATAATAAGTGTCTAAAATCGTGATGCATGAATATACTGGTTACAATTTGCCAAGGTTTAAACCCTTCTGTAGCAAAAAGATGAAGCCCTAAATGGTAATACCAATCAGGAAATAAAATCCGAGTAGCAACATACATTATTACGTTTATAGCAATTAGATTTTTGGTGATTTCTGGAAGTGCAAACTGGTTACTTCTAAACTGCATTTATTTACTTATTGAAAAAAACGTTCCAAACTGTTTTTTGTTAGCTTCACAACTATTTGTTTACCTTCTGAGTTAACGTTAAACTGCTTACAATTAAGTAAATCTATAACTAAATATTTCATTTCTTTAAGGTTCAAAACTTTCCCTGCCTTAATGGCAGCATTCTTTGCTGCTACTTGTTTTAAGGCATCTGAACGAGACAGGTTAATTTTTTGAAAAGTTTGTTTAAAATCCTCTAGTATTTGAGATAACACATTTGCACCATCTTCTTTTGACAGTTCGCTTGGTAAACCATTTATAATTACTGTTTCCTTTCCAAACTCACTACAATCGAACCCTAACGCATTTATTTCATCTTTCATTTCTAAAAACAAGCTATAATCTGCTCCATTCAGATTTATTGTTCTTGGAAACAGAAGTTGTTGTGATGATAGCTTATTTTGGCTTAAATAACTCTCGTACAATATTTGGGAATGTGCTCGATGCTGATTGATAAGCAACAATTCACCCATAACTTTTGCAATTAGATATGCATTTTCAACTTGAAAAACCTCATCAATAGTTGTTGATGGTTCAATCGTAATTTCTTGTTGAACAGTAGCTCTGTGTTCAGTCGTGGGTATAGGAGAATTTAATAACTCATCCAATTTTTCCCAATCTGTGGGTGTTTTGGTTTTAGAGGGTTCAAAGGGATTAAACCGAGCATTAGGAGTTGTAGTTTTAAATTGTGAAACCGGAGCTCTGTCAGTTCTTCCTGTATTTATTAACTGATCTTCCGTAGGTATTACAAAATAGGTACCTAAACTCTTTTTTATAACCGATTGCAGTAAGGTGTATACATGTCTTCCGTCTTCAAATTTAACTTCATGTTTTGTTGGGTGTATATTAACATCAATTTTAGCAGGGTCTACTTCTAAAAAAAGCACATAAAATGGATGTTGTTTTTCTTCTAGCAATTTACCATAACCACCAATTATAGCATGGTTCAAATATGGATCTTTAATAAACCTGCCATTTGCGAATAAGTACTGATTACCACGTGTTCTTTTTGCAAGTTTGGGTGAGCCAACAAACCCATTTATGGCTACAATTTCAGTTTGTTCGTTGGTTTCTATTAGCTCATCCTCTTTAACATTAAATAAGTCCGAAACTCGTTCTTTTAACGTTCCCGCCCGGAGTTTGGAAACTGGCTTTTCTTGATTATAAAACTCAAAACTAATATTTGAATAGGCCAATGCAATGCGTTGAAATTCCTCAAAAATGTGTTTGGTTTCTACGCTTATACTTTTTAAAAAGTTTTTTCGAGCCGGTAAATTATAAAATAAATTTTTTACAGAAATTGAGGTGCCTTTATTATGTGCAACATTTTCTTGAGCCTCTACCTTTCCTGCATTAATAATTATTTTGGCGCCTGTACTTTCTTCTGCTGCTTTTGTTCTCATTTCTACAGAAGATACAGAAGCAATACTAGCTAAAGCTTCCCCACGAAACCCAAGTGTATGTAAATTGTATAAATCTTCAGCTTTTGTAATTTTTGAAGTTGCATGTCGCTCCCAACACATCCGAGCATCAAAGGCATTCATTCCACACCCATTATCATCTACTTGTATGTGAGTGCATCCTCCATTTTTTATATAAAGTTTTATTAATGAAGATCCCGCATCAACTGCATTTTCTAAAAGCTCCTTTACCACAGACGCAGGTCTTTGAACAACCTCTCCTGCCGCTATTTGATTTGCTGTACTTTCTGGTAAAAGATTAATAACTCCGGACATCACTTATTTAAGTGTCCGAAGATAATTTCGATCATATCAGAATTCAAAACTTTGTAGAAAACTAGCCCTAAGATTATAGCTATTAAAAAGATTTTTACCCCATAAAACCGATTTGAAGGCAGACTGCTAAACCTTTCCGTATTTTTTCGGGCACTATAGGCATTTCTAATGTTTTGTTCTGCCGATTCTTGGGTGTACTCTTCTTTGCCGCTTTCTCTCTTAATATTTCCAACTCTGTGCTTCAATTCTTCCTTCTGCTCACTATAATATAATGGCTGATATGAAAACTTTCTATGCCTTGGCAATTTGGAAAACTTAACTCCGAACATCTCTTCTTTACAAATCTAGGTTAAAATATAACATGCAAAACAATTTGCTTATTGTCCTATTTTATAAAACCCATCATTGGCTATATAAATGTAATTGAAAACTAAAATTAACGGTTTACGACTTACAGTTACTATTGTAAGAATATTCTGCTACCACTACATTGTTTTCTAAAGCCTCCTTTAGTTCTTCGCAAGCAAATTCTGTTTCTCTAAGTTCTAAATACAAACTTCCTTTAAGGTAATGCACCATTTTATAGCTCGGTAAAAGCTTTTCTACAGAACTGTAATCTCTTAATGCCCCATTAACATCCTTCATTTCAACCTTTAGCTCTGCCCTTCTCTTATATAAATCACCAGACAACCTATCAACAGAAATTGCGTTATTTAAATCAGTAAGAGCCTGATTTTGTTTGTTTAACTTGGCATATGCTTCTGAACGTAATTTTAAAAAAGGTACATTAAATGAGTCTTTTTTTAATACATAATTGTAGTCTATTAAAGCCGCATTGTAGTTTTTTAGTTCCGCAAATGTTTGCCCTCTATAGTAATACGCCTCTTTATAAATAGGGTTGTAGTCTAGTGTTTTGGTAAAGTCTTGAACTGCCTCTTTGTATAATCCTGCATTATACTCTGTTGTGCCTCTATTAAAGTATCCTCTAAAATCTTTTGGATTTAGTTTTATATATTGATTATAGTAGTTAATGGCCAATGTATATTGGCGTTGTAATGTAGCCCTATTAGCTTTTATTAACAGATCCGAACCTACTTGAGCATTTGCATTTTGAAAAATACATAAACTGCAAAAACAAAAAACGATAGCGTAAATGGATTTCATTTCAGTGCGTAAGCAACAAATAAAGTGCCTAAATATTGTAATAACAACAAACTACAAATACGGTCTGTTTCCTTTATTGGATTGGAATTTGTATTATTGAATTGAAAAAATATGAAATTATGAAAAGATATTCGCTAATTCTAGCAGTCTTAGGACTGTTTATTATGTCAAGTGCTTTCATATCTAGCCCAATTGTTGGCGACGATATTAGAGGAACTTACTGGAATGGAGAAAAAACCGCAAAAATTAGAATTTACAGAGCTAAAAATGGTAAATACTATGGTAAAATTGATCATCTAGTTGAACCAAATGAAGCAAATGGCAAACCAAAATTAGATCCTGAAAACCCCAACGCAGAACTTAGGTCAAGAGCTAGATTAGGAATGGTTATTATGAAATCGTTTGAATTTGATCAAAGTGAGAAGAAGTGGGGAAATGGAACTATTTATGACCCAAATAATGGAAAAACTTATGATGGGTATGCTAGTTTCGAGGGGGAAAACAAAAATACATTGTACCTTAGGGGCTATGTAATGGGGATGACCTGGTTAGGCAGAACCTCAGAATGGGAACGTATAGAATAACAAAATGAGAACACAGCAAATTAAAGTTTTGGGCAAAGTACAAGGTGTGTATTTTAGAGCATCTGCCAAGCAAAAAGCTATGAATCTTGGAATACACGGCTTCATTAAAAATCAACAAGATGGCTCAGTTGTATTAGAGATTGAAGGAGATGAAGATGCTGTTAATAATATGGTTAACTGGTGTAAACAAGGTCCAGCTTTAGCCAGAGTTTCTAACATAGAAGTTAAAAATGAAGCTGCTCGAAATTTTGTATCTTTCGACATTAAGAAATAGCTGTTTTCTCTATAAAATTTAAAAAATGCCTGACTTCAGTTAGGCATTTTTTTTTGTCTTCAACCATAGATAAATGCCCCACTTCTTTTAAGACACTTATTTGTGCTAACGAACAAAATGAAGCCTGGACAAGAATTTCTGATTTAGCATAATGCACATCTTCATTTCCTATTAAAAATAAAACTGGCTTATCAAATGCTTTAAGTACCTCTGCTTCATCATCTCTTTCTCGCATATAAATTAAGCCATTTACAACACTCGAATCCTTGGTCTTTTGTACTAAATCAAATAGGTCTTTATAATGTTTGTTTACGTTTCTTGGAGCTACTAAACCATTTGTAAACAGAGGGAAAAACTCTTTTGTTCCTTGTGAATTTAAAAAATTAATGGTTTTTGTTCTATTTATTACTTTAGTTTTAGAATCTGCACGGGAAGTTGAATGAACAAAAGCAGCACCTCTAAGAACTGAGCCAAACTTGTTGATGTAATTAGCTAGAATATACCCTCCCATACTGTGACCTAGCATTACTACATTTTTAACCTTTTCGTGCTTTAGTAACCCATTAACTTGTTTTGCTACAATTGCAATAGGCTGAAAGTTTAGAGCACTGCTTGCTCCAAAGCCAGGTAAATCAATGGCTATACAAGTAAAGTCTTTTTTAAGAGAGTGGATTAAGCTACTCCAAATAGAAGAATCTTCACAAAATCCGTGTAAAAAACAAAGGTGGGGCCCTCGCCCCACCTTTGAATAACTTATATCTTTATAAACTAAGTTCAAAACTATTTAGTCATAGAACTTATAACGTTGGTCTTTAACCTCAGCTTTTTTAAGTAACGCTTCACTAATTGTTCCAACAACACTTTGTGCTGCATTAGAGTTTATTTCCATCTTCTTAGACTCTAAATCTGGAACATCATATTCATTCTCGTTGTTTACATAAACAACAGCAACAGCATTGTTTCCTTCAATTATTCCTGATTTTTTTCCTGGAGCTGTTCCAAAAATGTTACCAATAATTACTTCATCTTGTCCAATGTATGGCAGACTTGCTCCTCTAAACGAAGCAGCAGGAACAGCAGAAACTACTGTTTCTAGCTCTTTAGCCAACTCCTCAGCATTGTTAGTTTTTGCAACTGCAGCCTCAAATTTAGGCAGAAGCAATTGTGCTTTAATTTTGTTTTTAACTAAAAGCTCAACTTCTCCTCTTGCGTCTTCAACAGTTGGCAATCCTGCATCTCTTATCTTAGTACATTTAGCAACAATATAATTATCATTGATATCCATTATAGTAGAAATTTCACCTTCGTCAGTATCACCGCTAAACAACCATCTTGCAATTATATTTCCGTTTTGAATACCAGCAACTCTTCTTTCTTTTTCGTTAATTTTAGAAGCAACTCTTTTGGTTAGTCCCATTTCTTCAGCAACTTCCTCAAAAGATTTTTCTCCGTTAAGTTTCGTTAAAAACTCACCCGCTTTTCTATAATATTCGCCATCTGTTGCGGTACTTGGGTAAAGGGCTTGATCTAAAACAGCCACCTTAATTGTTTTTCTGCTTACGCTAGAAGTTGCTTTTGCCAAATGCACACCTCTATCAGATTTAACTATAAAGTACTTGTTTGTTCCAGCAGTTAATAATCTATCTACCAATTGCTTTGGATAAGCCATTGATTCTTCCCTTACATAGCCCATATCTCCACCAGTGCTTCTTGTTGCATCAAAGTTTCTAGTGCTTGCTTCTTGCTCAAAGGTTGTTTCACCACTTCTAATTTTGGCAAGAACAGATTCTGCATCCGTCATAGCCTTAGTATCATCTGCACCAGCTTTATTAAAAAAGATATGACTGCCCCTTACAGACCTCAAAGAATCTGTATTACTTTCTAAAATTTTATATAAGGTATAAACACCATTCGTTTCAAACGGTCCTAAAACAGTTCCATTATCTGCAGCAAATAAACTTTCTTCAACATCTGGAGAGAAAGAACCTCTAATTTGAAAATTAGGATTAAAAGGTGTTTCGCTATTCATTAAACTAACAAATGCAGAATCATCTGTTGTTGTTTTGAACTTCTCAATACTTTCATTAGCCCATCTTAACATTTTCATAGAATCTTCCATTGAAGGTACAACACTAAGGGAGATAAATTCAATATCTCTACTTGCTTCTTGCTCGTAGCTAGCACTATTATCTTCTAAAAATGATTCTATGTCATCATCACTAACGTTAATAGTAGAATCTGGGATAGACTGATAAGCAAGGCTAACAACGTTTGCATTAATCGTTTGTCCATCTTCTTTAATTGCATTTCTAGCTTCAAGGTCAGTTGTGTATAAACTACTTTGAACAATTTTACCATATTTTTCAGCAATTAGATTTTTTGTAAACTGCTCTTGAAACTGCTCCCAATTCGCTTTTGCTTGAGGGTTAGCATTTATATCTTCTTTTAAAAACCTTAACAATCTAATTTTATCAAATTGTTTTGTTTCTGGATCCGTAAATGACTGTTGAATTTGAGGATGAGTATTATTTCCAATCGTTAAATCTTCTAACTCTGCAGGACTCACATCCAAACCAAGTTTGTCATATTCTAATTCTTGAACTTTGGATTGCACCAAAATATCCCATGCTTGCTGTCTGTATTGCTGAGTAATTGCCTCATTCATTTGAATACCTGGATTGTTTTGTAGTACGGTAGCTTTAATTTGCTCAAACTGAGAATCAAATTCTTCGTAAGAAATATTTTCTCCAGCTATTTGCCCTACACTGTTTCCGTTAGAACCAAAAATACTGCTACCCGAACCTACTAAATCTGTAAGTACAAAAGCCAACATTGCTACACCAATAACCAAAAGCAAACAACCTGTTTGGTTCTGTATTTTCTGTAATACACTTGGATCTTCTTTATTATATTTATCTGACATTTTTTGTCTATTTAAAAATAGTCTGCAAATTAAGTTTTTTTGCCGCTAAAAGTCAATGTAAATATTGCTCTTAACTAAAGTGTAAATATTACCGCACCGCTAAACAGCCACAACAAATACAAAACACTGATTATCTGAAATTTAAAAAGAAAACTGTTTTCTAATTTTATGAATGTTACCGGTATTTAAATCTATAATTCTTAATCTATATTTTATTTTGTTTGTCTTGCCATAAGAACTAATTACAAAATCACTTAGATTTTCTTTAGGTTCTAAGGTGCTTTTATATCTCTGTCTCGCTCCGTTAAAAAAGCTACCATATCTAATTTTTACATCAATTCTAGCCTTGTTTTGGGCGTTTACAACCAAGCTCAATGAGTCTTTTTCAAAGGCAATATTGGAGGTAAAAGGATCAATTCTTTCAGGATTAAGAGTCAAGTCTATCAAATTCCCATATGCCATTTCTATTTCAGAAATATTTAGCAGCGTATACTTAGGGTAAGCAATGGCAATTTGGTTACCTGCTATATCTAAATCCAAGTAATCTCCATAAAAAAAGCGGCTTCCTGGAAGTGGAATACTTTGTTCTGTTATTCTGTAATTATTGATTTTTTGAGGTTGCGTAGCATTAATTTTTGATAAGTATATATCATAAAAAAATTGTTTACTAGAATGTCTTTGATCATAATAAGCAACATAAACATCTCCAGTTTTTTGATCAATTGTTAGGTTCGGAAAGTACTGATTCCCTTCACTGTCATCTGTATTTAGCTTAAACCTATCACTCCACGTTCTTCCACCATCTAAACTGTAAAGTAACCATATATCAGCATCACCATTCTTTTCATCTGCCCAAGTAATATAAATTCTATTTGATTCTGTATAGCAACCAATAAAAGGCATGCCATTGGCTCGGTGAATGTTCGGCATGTCCATATCCCAACCCATTGCCTGGTCAGCTAAAATTTGATCTGTTCCCCAAGTTTTTCCACCATCTAAACTTTTGTCGAACCAAATTTTATTTAAACCAGCCCATACAACATAAATCTCTCCATTTTTACCTACGGCAGTTGTTGCTCCTTCTAATGTACTGTCTCCATCTTGGCAATCCCCCGTAATATCTGATATGGTAATAGCATCTGTAAAGGACTTATCATTAACTCCTTTTTTTGAAAACCGAATTCGACTTCTGTCTTTTGGATCCTTACTGTCATAAACATCAAATTCTGTCCAAGTTACATACTTATTGCCTTTAAACTTTTTAGAAAAATCATCTGAACTAAGCCAAGGCTTGTCTTGCATTTTGTTGTTGTTATAACCTACGCTATAAGATGTTTCTTGCCAAGGATTAAAATTTTTTATTTCTTGAACTACAATACGGTCAAACCAATCTCCATAACCCTTGCCTTTAGTTTTAGATAAATGCGTAAAAAATAATTGCGAATCTGAGTAGTGGAGAACTGGGTCACCATATACTCCAAATTCAGATGTTGCAGTAGTTTCAATCCAAGTAGTGCCTCTATTTCTACTAAAGTAAAAATTATTGATGTTAGCCGCTGCAACAATAGTTTTAGTACTAAAGGGGTTAATGGCAACACTTGGCTCATTAGGATTATTGTTTGTATGATTAACCTTTACCGTTGTAAGTTGGGCCAATACTGTGCTACTTAAAAAAACAAGTAAAAATGAAAATTGAAATTTCATAAAACAAATTTAGAGTTATAATGGGATTACATAACCACACCTTACAAACTGGTATAAAACAACAAAAACTTATTACAAAAACCGTATTGCCTAATTGCTTCCAAATAGCAGAGATAAAAGAATTACAACTGAATATTTTTATGTTACTCTTCTCTTACTCCCTCTAAAACCAAAGTTGATTAAAAACCTAAATGATAATAAGTAATGGATCAGTAACTTCGTTGGTTTAAGTGGGCAATTTTTATGCGTACCGAATATAAATGTAAAAACTGTGAAAAGTCTTTTGAAAAATCCTTTAAGTATTGTCCTTATTGTGGTCAAAAAGTTGCAGACAAGCTTACTTTTGGTATTCTTTTTAGCAATACAATAAGTAATTATTTTTCAGTGGATGCCCGGTTTTTTAAAAGCTTTATTTCTCCAATGATAAAGCCAGGCACTTTGGCAAGACAGTTTGTTGATGGCAAACAAAAATCCTATTTGCACCCAGCTCAATTCTATCTTTTTATTTCAGTTGTGTTCTTTTTCTTATTTTCCTTTACTATAAGAAAAGTAGATAACGAAGTATCACAAGTATTAGATAAAACATTTAAGGAGCAAATTCTCACAGATTCTATTTTTAAGTAACCAGACTCTACTCTAAGTGGAACAATATCATTACCCGATAACCAAAACATCAAACTTAGTAATAACGCAAACGGGCCAAATAGTCTCTTAGACTCAATAAAATTAGATAACCAAGATACAGACCTATCTTTAACCATAATAAACAAAAGCGTTTTAGATTCTTTAATTAAAATAAATACATCGCAAAAAGACAAATTAATTGCGATGGGAATTAAGAAAAACGATGGGCCGTTTAAAACTAAGCTCTACATACAGCTCTTAAAGCTTTATCAAAAAAGGGGAATGGCATAATCCGTACTTTGTATGATAGTATGCCTGTAGCTCTGTTTTTTAGGTTGCTTTTGTTTGCCCTGATACTTAAAATTTTTTATTGGAAGAACGGATCGTTTGCCCATCAAATGGTATTTAGTTTTTATTATTCAACCTTTTTATTTACCACTTTCTGCATACTAATTATGATTAATTGGGCAGTTAATTACCCTTCTTGGCTTGAACCTATAATATTTTGGTCGTTTATAATCTATCTAATGTTTGCATTACACAATTTTTATGGCGGTTCTTTAAAAAAGGCTTTCTTAAAAGCTCACTTTATTTCCTTTTCATATATTTTATTTATCGTTACGATTACAATAGCTGGAATTATTATTGTTTCTTTTCTTGCACACTAATTAATATCCTAATTGCGTTTCGAAATAAAGAGTTTGAAGTTTATTACCTTCAAGCGGAATCCAAGTTGAACGGAATATTTAAAGATTGCCGATAAAACCAAATGCAGCTTGAAAAATATCGATTATTAAATTTTAAAATCAATACTTCAAAAGCATACGTATTTTCAAGTGTTATAAGTTATTTTAAAGACTACGGATTGATTTAAGAAATATAGCTTATTGCATACAATTATAAAACAGCATTTTTTGAGAAAAAAAATATTTTTCTTATTTGAATTTATAAAATAAAAAGCCTTCGACTAGTCGAAGGCTTCCTGTTTGTGGGCGATACTGGATTCGAACCAGTGACCCCCTGCTTGTAAGGCAGGTGCTCTAAACCAACTGAGCTAATCGCCCTCAATCGCTTAAAGGGCTGCAAATATAATTGCGCAATTTAATTTCCAAAAAAAATAATACAAAATAGACACATCATTGTTAATTGTTAATTCGTTACCCTATTACAAACATCGTAATATCACTTCTTTTGCAGCTAAATTTCAATTGAAAAAGTTTTTAAAAATATTATTCTTTGTTTCAATTATTGCCATTATTGTAGCAGGTGGATTTACCTTTTATTTCTACAAAAACGTTAAGCCAATATTAATTGAAGAGTTAAACAAACGTCTTGCTGTAGAAGTGAAAGTAAATGAAATTAAACTTGCTAGTTTTAAAGAGTTTCCAAAAATTGGGATAACACTTAACAATGTAATTATTGATGAGAGTTCCCCGTTTTATGGCCAAAGTCTATTGGAAGCCAAACAACTTAGTTTGTTTTTAGATGTTCTAAAGCTTACCAAAAAGGAGTACATAATAGATGCCATAACAATTGACAATGGCATATTAAATGTTGCTGATTTAATTGGTGCCAGTAATTACGATATTACAAAACCATCCAAGTCTAAAGTTGAAAGTGAAATAAGTTTTGGAATTAAAAAGCTGGTTTTAAAAAATTGTAAATTAACATATACACATGTTCCAAGTAATTTTGTTTTCTCCTCTTACGCTCCAAAATCAAAAGTAAGTATAAAATACACGTTAGATAAAACTGATGTATCCATAAAATCAATTTTTGACAGTACCAATATTGCCTACGACAATGAAAATTACGTAAACAATAAGAGATTAAACGTTAACACCTCAATTACCGTAAATTCTGCTACAGAATTGGTAATAATACAGCCTAGTAATTTAGCTATAGAAAAAATAGAACTAAATGTAAAAGGCAGAGTAAATTATAGTAAAAGAAGTAGCTTAAATATTGCTTTTGAAGGAAATAAAACAACCGCAAAACATGTGCTAAGCGTGCTGCCACCGAGCTTTAATTCTTCAGTTTCACACATTCAATTAGGAGGAGACGTTGGTTTAAAAGGATTTATCAAAGGAATGACTTATAAAGGTAAAAGCCCCTCTTTTGGTCTAGACTTTTTACTTGAAAATGGTAACTTAGGTGTAAAAGGTCAAAAACTTAGATTGGATGGAATAGATACAGAAGGAGACGTTGTTTTGCCAAATATATCGGATTTTAAAACCGCTAGAGTAATTTTAAAAATTAAAAATGCTACTAGTAAAAACAACTCCATTGATGGCAATTTGCAAATTAATAATTTTGAAGAACCTCAAATTAATTGGCAAGGGAAAGCAAATCTAGATGCTCCATTTTTAACCAGCCTTGCAGGAAATTCGGGGTTTAAAGCAACTAACGGTAATATAAGTTTAGAAGGTAATTTAAAGTTAAGTTATGACTTACAAAAGCAGGGCTTAAAAGACAACTCTCTAGAATACAATGGCAAAATAACTGTAGACAAATTTGTCGGTCAATTGCAGAACCCACAGTTAGATGTTAAGGAATTAAACGCTAATCTAAGTGCAGATTTGAATAAGATAATTATAAACTCATGTGATTTTTTATATAACAACACCTCTGGCGAATTGATGGGATATATTACCAATTATGCCAACTTAACTAGTAAAAACAACAATACTGAATTGGTTGGAAAGCTTAAAGTAAACAACCTAAATGTAAACGAGTTAATTCCTCCTGCGTCATCAAACAATGGAGCAATAAGTGAACACACTACCACGGATATAATCCCAATAAAACTTAAACTAAAAGCTGAGTTAAACAGCTTTACTTACAATGATTTTATTGCTGAGCAAATGATTGGAAACTTGGTATCCAATAGAAAGAAAATAAACATGCCAAGTTGTAAAATTAAAGCTTTAAGCGGCAACACAACGGCCAACTTAATTCTTAAAAAATGGGGTGCAAACTACTTGCTAGATATTAATGCAGATGTTAAAAATGTTGACATAACAGAAATGTTAAAGCAATTTAACAATTTTGAGCAGAATGAAATTACCTCGGAAAATTTAAGCGGCAGACTTACCGGCACCATACTTACTAAGGTAATACTAGATGGTAATTATGAGCCTGTACTTCCAAAACTGTATGCTAAGGCCAATTTAACTCTTGAAAATGGTCAGCTAAAAAATTACGAACCATTGCAAGAGCTTTCTGCCTTTGTTAAAATTGAAGACTTAAGAAATGTAAAATTTAAAACCCTTAAAAACACCATTGAAATTTTTGATCAAACCATTTTTATACCCAAAATGCGTATTGAAAACAGTGCCTTAAACTTAGAACTTGCAGGCTCTCATACGTTTGAAAACTATATGCAATACAATATAAGTTTAAGTGTTGCTGAGTTATTAGCAAAACAAGCAAATTGGTTGGCAAAAAGAAGAGCTGAAATTGTACAAAATAATGACCAAAAGGGTTTAACAGCACATATTATTATGGAAGGCACACCAAATGATCTTAACTTCATGTATGATAAAGCTACGCTAAAAAAGAGTGTAAAAGAGGAGTTAAAAGAAGAAAAGAAAAACTTTATAAAAGCATTAAAAGGAGAGGCCACATTAGAAAAAGAAACATCAGAGACTAAAAATTATGATGATGTATGGGACGAATAATGCTTTTATATAAAAAGTTCACTGCTTATATAATCCGCAAATAGAAACCCTTCAGTAGTAAGTACAATATTTTTCTTGTTAACCTTAACCCACCCTTTTTCTGCCCATTTACTCAATTTTGTTAAGTTACTTTTACTAAACCCGAAATTGAACTTAGTACTAAGTTCATCTAGGTTTATGCCCCATTTTGTGCGTAAACCAGTTAGTAAGTATTCATTAATGTTGTCCGCTCTAGTAAGGCTCTCACTCTCAAACCAAGTAACCTTATTCTCATACATTTCAATGTATTTTTTGTTATTCGCAACATTCCAAAATCTTTTTTCTAGATTATAGCTGTGTGCACTTGGTCCTACTCCTAAGTATTTTTTATGTTGCCAATAAGCTGTATTGTGTTTGGAGTAATTTCCGGTTTTACAAAAATTAGAAACTTCATAATGCTCCCAACCCTTTTTATTTATTGCAGCAATCAATAACTTAAACTGCTCAGAGGCACCCTCGTTATTTGGTTTTTTATACTTTTTTTGATTTACCAAACGATTGTAAGGAGTATTGTTCTCTAGCGTTAAACTGTAGGCAGAAATATGATTAATGGGTAAGTTCAGAGCGTCGTCAACTGTTGCCTGCCATTCTTTATTCGTTAAATGCGGTATACCATAAATTAAATCTATTGTAATGTCCTTAAATCCAACCTCACTTGCATATTTAATGCACTCCAAAGATTGATTATTTGTATGGCTTCTATTCATCCATTTTAAAGTTTCATCATTAAAACTTTGTATTCCAATGCTAAGCCTATTTATTCCTGCATCGTAAAGACTTTGCAAATATGTTTTGTCTAAATCGTCTGGGTTACATTCAAAACTTACTTCTGCAATAGGATTTACATTAAATGCACTTCTAACACTGTCTAAAATTCTTTCAATTTCTCCTTGGCTTAATACACTTGGAGTTCCACCACCAAAATATATTGTATCTATAAAATTATCCTTACCAAAAAACTCACTTTTGGCGTGTATTTCCCAATTTATTGCATCTAATAATTGGTCTTTATTTTTTTGCGAAATACTAAAATGAAAATCACAGTAAAAACATGGTTTTCTGCAAAATGGTATATGTATGTAAATTCCAGCCATTATATGCTATGTAAGCCTTGTAAATCGTTTACTTTTGAATTAGTGCACAAAGTTATTGCAATTTGGGGCTTACTATTACTATGCTTTTATAGTAATGCTCAAATAAGTAGGCTATGCATTTCAGAAGATTCTGAGGTATCTTGTTACCCGGTTTCTGACAGTACTCAGGCAATGTTTCTACTTAAAAAACAAGTAGATAGCTTAAGAAAGAATGGTTATTTATCTGCTTCTTTTGACTCCCTTATTAGCAATAAAGATACCTTAACAGCTTATAAAACCATAGGTATTAAATACAAAGGAATTTTAATAAAAAATCACACCTTGGGAAAAGGTTACTTACAAAATGACCTAAATAATTTTCTCACCTATAAAGAGTTCTATAAACTTCAGCAAGGCATTATAGAAAGTTACGAAAACAAAGGTTATCCCTTTGTACAAGTATTTTTAGATAGTCTGCGTACAAAAAGTGACACTCTTGAAGCAACCGCCTTACTTTATCCTTTTTTAAAAACCGTTTACGATACAATTGAAATAATTGGCAACAGTAAAATTTCAAAACGGTATTTAGGCAAATATTTAGATGTGGAAGCAGGCGACCCGTATAAGGAGTTAGATATCTTAGAGATAGATAAAAAACTAAACAACTTGCCTCTTGTAAAAGTTAAAAGAGCTTCAAGAGTTGCATTTTATAGGGGGTTTGCTCGTATAATTTTGTTTATAGACGATGTTGTAACCGATAGAGTAGACGGAGTAATTGGTTTAGCACCAAACAGCTCCAATGCAAAAGAAAATAGCTTGCTTATCACCGGGGAAGTAAATATAGAAATAAATAATTTATTGAAAAGTGCCAAACAGCTTGAGTTGCATTGGAGAAATTACTTACAGCGATCTCAAAAACTAGATATTGGCTTTACCTATCCCTACTTGTTTAATACTAAACTTGGTTTAAACGGTGAATTTAATCTTAATAAATTCGACACATTATATGTAAACCTAATGAGTAAAATGTCTTTTAGGTATCAGCAAAAAGGCAATAATTTTGTTCAACTCTATTACCAAAACATAAACAGCAATCTAATTACGGTAGATACTACACAGGTTAGAAACTCTGGCAAGTTGCCCATTAACAATCCATACAAGGTAGATAACTATGGACTTGCGGCATTTCAACAAAATCTAGACTACATGCCCAATCCAAGAAAAGGCTATTATTTACTTGCAGATGTTGCTATTGGCCAAAAGACAATCCTTAGAAATACAGAAATTGATTTAGTAAAGTTCTTTAATTCAGAAACTAAGAATTATCAATCTGTGTATGATACGTTAGATAAAACAAGCTACCGCTTAAACTTTAACATTACAGCCAGTGCCTATATTCCAATTAAAAAACTGAGTACCATTTATCAAAAAGTGGTTTTTAAAGGCGTTTTTACAAGTACGTATTTTTTCAATGAGTTGTACAATTTTGGTGGTTTTAGCAGTTTACGCGGTTTTGATGAAAACAGTCTGTTTGCTAGTAAAATGCTAAGCTATAATGTTGAGTATAGATATTTAATAGGAGAAAATAGCAACGTGGGAGCCTTCTTTAACACCGCTTTAATTGAAAATTTAACTGAAAGTGAACAATTAATTTATGATGTTCCATATGGCTTTGGACTCCTGGCAAATCTGCAAATAGGCAATGGAATACTTAATTTGGCATATGCTTTAGGAAGCCAACAAGGTAATCCTCTTCAATTAAATTCTGCTAAATTTCACTTTGGTGTAATAAATTATTTTTAAAAAGCAGACTTTTGCCAATATAAATGATGCTTTTAGATTTAACATTAAGAAACGAAACTCCGGTTTCTCTAAGAGTTGCTCTTTTAAGCATGTTATTAATTATTGGATTATTACATTCAGTAATACCAAACTGGCTTTCTTCTATTAAAATGCTTGCTTACCTGCCGGTACAAAGATTTACTTGGCAAAGTGAAAAATACACTGCCAATAGAGTTTTTAGAATAAGTTCTATTATCAGCATTTGTACCGTATATGCCATATTTATTTATACCCATCTGTACAGCCAAAAGCTGGTTGTAATTGAAAATGCCTCTGTAAATTTTCTGTTAATTTGGCTAGGAATAATAGTTTTAACTACATTTAAGTTTGCTCTTAATAAATACTACTTTCACGCACATAGATCTAATGCTTTAGGAGATTTAGTAATTGATTATCAATATAGTATCAATCAAATTTTTGCATTTATAATTGGCTTGGTACTTTTAATTGATGTTTTTTATTTTAGGCTAGATAGTAATTGGTTTATTGTGGCAATACTGGGTGTACTTGCTCTTTTTCTCATAAAATTGTTTGGAACAATACTCATGCTTCAAAACAATTTTAGCTTTCCAATCATTACACTTTTTGTTTATCTTTGCACTTTCGAAATAGTGCCAATGCTAGTAATAGCTAAGATACTGTTCGTTAACAGTTAAGGAGGTTAATTTTGAGCGTAAAAAACATTCTAATTTCACAACCTGATCCAGGTGAGAAGAAGTCGGTATATCACAGACTTACAGAAAAATTCGGAATAAAGGTTGACTTTAGACCATTTATTGAAGTTGTTGGCGTAAAAGCAAGAGACTTGCGCAAACAAAAGCTAAGAATTTTAGATCACACAGCAGTTATTCTTACATCAAGAAATGCGATTGATCATTTTTTTAGAATAGTTGACGAAATGAAAGTTGAGTTACCAACTACCATGAAATATTTCTGTGTAAATGAAGGTGTTTCATTGTATATTCAGAAATATACACAACTGCGAAAAAGAAAGATGTTCGTAGGTAAAGGTACAGAAGCATCATTTTTAGAAATTGTTAAAAAGCATAAAGCTTTAAATTTTTTGTTTCCTTGTTCTAACATCAGAAAAGATTCCATTCCTAATTTTTTATCTGAGAACAATATAAAATATACTGAAGCTATAATGTACAATACTGTTAATGCAGACTTGTCTGATTTAGCGAGTGTATATTTTGATATCCTTGTATTCTTCAGTCCTCAAGACATTTCTTCATTGTTTAGTAATTTTCCAGATTTTACTCAAGAAGACAGAGCCATTGCAGGTTGGGGTAAAACCACCAATTTAGCCATTAAAGAGGCCGGGCTTTTAAATACAATTCCTGCTCCTTCTCCTGAGTCTCCAAGTATGGTTGCCGCCATAGAAAAATTTGTTTTGTCTAAGAAATAAGCTTGCACAATAGAGCTTCTTTTATTTTTCCCTTGGTTAAGAATAAATAATAGTTTCCGCCATCTTTGGTTTTAAGTTTATTGTGCCATTCTTGTGGTTTTTCTTTCAATCCTTTTACAATAATGTTTAGCTTTTCTACCTTATTGTTTTTGATCAAATTTCGGATGTGTTTCACAGCTAATGATGTAGTACTTATAATTTCAAATTCCCTTAAACCTTCAATACCCATCAAATTGTTACAATAAAAATAAGGTAGATCTGGATGTTTCTTCACAACTTCATCTTTCAGATATACCTCGGCCAATCTGCTCTTGGTTAATAAAGAATTTGGAATTATTAAGTGTTTATTATCTGAGCTCTTACCACTCTTAGTATTAAACGAAGTATTCCTATCGGCACAAAAACTAAAACCACTTGTAACATCCTTTAGTTTTATGCATTGTTTATCCTTCTTAATAAAAGAGAGTACTACACCTAACTCCTTCACCTCACCTTTTTCACTGATTATATGCACGTCTTGAGCATGCTGAAATTTTTTCCAAACTTCAGCAATATCAAAAAGCGGTGATAGTTTTATATAAACCTTATCTGTGCAATGATTTAATTTAGGAATGAGATTTATTACGTTGGGACTTAAGCTATCAAGTGTTATCTTTCTTTTTGATTCAACTCTCCTATCTGGATCTATATAAATCCAAGAATATCGCTTGGTTAAAAACTCACTTGCTTGTCCAAGTTCTCTTGTAATATTTTTTACACCTAAACATTGTAAATTATATTGTGCTAAATAATTAAGGTTGGCATTGTGATCTACAGAAATTACCGATTTAAAGGATTGACTAAAATAAAAACTATCTACACCAAGTCCGGCTGTTAAGTCTAACAAATTGATTCCTTGAATAAAGGTGGCTTTGTATTGAGCGACTTTCTCTGACGTACATTGTTCATAAGAACGCTTATCAAGGGCAAGTAAATTTTGAGCATACAATGGCAGTTTTACTTTAGCTTTTTTATAAATACTCATTAATTGTAAGCACACTGTAATATTAAACGTGGTTTTGCCAGAATACTTTAAAGATAAATGTGCTAAATTGTCATTTAAATGCTCACGTATAAACGTTTTAGCATCGGAGTTTTTTAATACTTGTATAATATCTTTACTTTGCAATACTATGTGATTCTATTCCGTTAACAAGAATAAGAAACAAAATTTGAATCAAATCATGAACGTAAAAAAAATATTGTCGTTGCTAGTACTAGGGTTTTTCTTTACAGTACTTATATCATCGTGTAGATCACGAGATGCTTGCCCTGGAGTTGGGCAGGTAAATTCTGCTGAAGTATCTAATGTTGGGTAATCAAAGCATTGACCTGGCCTTATACTACTTCTCTAAATATTGAAGAGCTTACAAATAGCTCTAAACCTATAGTTATTTTTAAACATAGCAACAGATGCTCAATTAGTGATGTAGCATTTAATCGGTTTCAAAAGTTTTCTGAAAAAATTAACGATGTTGCTAATGTAATTCTGATTGATGTAGTTGCAAGTAGGCCATTGTCTTTGGAGATTTCAGACTACTTTGATGTGCGGCACGAATCACCGCAAGCAATAGTAATCAAAAATGGGAAAGTGGTTCATTCTTCATCTCACTTTTCTATAAATGCTCAAGAGATTATCTCCTTAGTGTAAATAAATTCAATTTTCTGAACTACGTCTGGATGTAAACTCTTTGCTACGGGACAAGTTTTTGCTGTATTTTCCATTATAGTTTTTTCTCTACTACTCCACGATTCTTCTATCAAAATTTTTACCCGAATTTCACTAATTCTGCGAGGATTAGAGCCCATCATTTTCGTAACCTCTGCACGTATATCATTAAACTTAATCTCTGATTCTCTTGCCTTTATACCCATTACAGTAATCATACAAGAAACTAATCCAGTAGCAACAGTATCCGTTGGCGAAAACTTTAAACCTTTGCCATTATTATCTGTCGGTGCATCTGTAACAATAACAGAGTTTGACTTCAAATGAGTGCACTCCGTACTTAAATCTCCTAAGTATTTAACCGTTGAGGTAATTTCCATATGGTTAGCAAATTTGATATATTTCTTTATTTTTACGTAATGATAAGTGTTAAAAGTATGAAAAATTACAACTCTAACAATAGAGTTTCAATGGTTTTTCTTGCTTTTATATCCTTGTACTTTTCTTTACCAATCAATGCTCAAAATGGAGCCAATTTTACCGATTTGTGTTTAGGTCCTATTCTTACAAATTCTGGTTTAGGAATATCTTCTTCGGCCAAAATTGAGTCTAATAAAAAAAATGATGTTTATCTAACATTAACCTTTAAAAGTCTAAAACACGTTAAAGAAACAAAAATTCAAAACCCCAATTATACTAACCCCAAACCTTATGTTTATGGTAAAATAAACGATGCTGCCACTATTAATCTTGGCATTAGCAGATACAAAAAAATGGGGTATTCCTCTAACATTGGTCCAGGCATTAAATTAGGTCTTGAAGGAGGGGCTAGTATCGCTCTAACAAAACCTTACTATGTTTATATTCAAACGAGTGATGATAATTTTTCTACCCCAGACGTAGTAGAGAATAACCCCATAGATAGAAGTGTAGAAGATAAAATTTTGGGTCCGGCAAGGACATCTAATGGGTTAAAAAACACAACCCTTAAACCTGGTGCATACTTAGATATTAATTTACAGTTAGAGTGGGATAAAATCCATAATATCCAAAGGTTGAAAACCGGAATAATCTTCGAGTATTTTCCGTCTTCTCTGAACATCCTTTACAAGAATCAAAATAAAGCATTTACCCACGTCTACATAACCTATCAAATAGGACGTTATAATTGAGATTTAGTACGCTTATTAAGCCATAAAGTATCTTGATTAAGTAAAACTTGATTATGATAAATCTAAAACTAAATTTGTATGCTTTAGTTTTATAATAAGTTATATATGAATAAAAAGATTACATTATCAATGCTTGCTTTGCTATTTGTAGTAGGAGCTATCTTCTTTTTCAGTAGTTCAACTGAAAATGCTTATGGTCCAAGAGTGGAAAAGGTATCAAGTATCTCTGGATATGCAGAATACTTACAAATGGTAAGAAGTAATGAAATTACAGGTACCGTTTCGGATAAGGATGTAGCAAACGTTGTTTCTCAAATTAACAAAGTAAATGCAACCAAAAACAAATCAGAATGGCCTCTAAAATGGTCTTTTTCTGGACCTGATAATATTGGAGGTAGAACAAGATGTTTAGTTATCGATAAAGACGATGCCAACATAATGTATACTGGCGGTGTTGCTGGATCTGTTTTTAAAAGCAACAATAAAGGTGCTAGTTGGAGTCCCATTACATTGGGCGATGACAACTTTGGGGTTGTCTCAATGGCTCAAACTTCTGACGGAAACATATTTTATGGAACAGGAGAAGGTGCTTTTGTAGGAGTAAATGGCTTTGAAGATTTTTCCACCGGTTTTAATGGCTCAGGAATTTATATTTCTGAAGATGGCGAAACATTTAGTTCTTTACCAACAAGTAAAACTTTTGGATATATTTCTGTTCTTGCAGCTCACCCAAGTCAAAACCTATTATTTGCCGGTACACAAGCAGGCTTAAGATTTACCGATGATAAGGGAGCTACTTGGAAAACTCTAAGAGCAGGATCATGCAGAGACATTGCTTTTAATAAGAATGGTGAGGTTATAGTTTACATTGGAAATGCATTTTACAAATCGTCAGATCCAACAAACGCTGCATCTTACTCTTTAATAAGCGGAATTGGTTCTAATTCTCGTGGTGCAGCAGCTTGGTCTAATGAAGATCCTAACTACTTATACATTGTTACAGTAGGTAATATATCTTCAGATTTAGTGCCAGCTGGATCTAATAATGCGGGTCTTAATGGTTTCTACAGAAGTACTGATGGGGGAGCTTCTTTTGTTGAAGAAGTGAACGAATCAAGTAGATTCTTTGCACCATTTGCTAACTTAGGAAACAACACTCAAGGGAATTACGATATGGCAATAGCTGTGCATCCAGGAAACAAAAATAGAGTTTTTATTGGAGGTGTTGGCTTTGCAGAATGGACGGAAGCAGAAGGTCCAAAAATGGTGGGTAATACTTTCGATTCGCCAACCAATCCTTTCGGAATACACGCAGATAAACACTTAGTAAAGTTTGATGTTTCTGGAGAAGATACGACAATGTATGTATGTACTGATGGTGGTATTTACAAAACTACAAATGAAGCTTTATCAAGATACGCTTCAATCAATATAGGTTTATCTTCAACTCAATTTTATGGTATTGCAGCTGCAAGAAATGGCAGAGTATTAGGTGGTACACAAGATAATAGTACCATACTTTTAACTAGAGAAGCTTATCCTAGAAAAAATGGTTTTGAAGTAATTGGTGGCGATGGTTTTAAAGCTGAAATTTCTCAATATAATCCAGACATTATGTTTGGAGAGTCCTATTATGGTGACATTAGAAGATCTCTAGCCGGCGGTGTGGATATGAGTTCATTTTGGGATAACAGAATTAGTGAAGCTTTTGCTTCAAGTTCTCAACCAAATACCATTTTTAACACAGCTATAGAACTATGGGAAGACCCAGAAATAGTTGATCTTGTAAAAACAAATGGTCCAGATTCTAAATACGATAGTCAAATTAAATCTAGATTGTTTTTAACTATGAATGATGGAATTTATATGTGTAATAACGTTCTAGGTGCTCTTCATAATCCAGACAAACCAAGTAATGATAATATAAGGTGGTTTAAAGTTTCTAATGCAACAGGAGCAATAAATCTCTCATCTAGCAGAGACGGAAACAGCTTGTTTATTGCTAGTAGAGGTAATATGAGAAGAATTGATGGTCTAAATAAAGCCGTATTCGATACTACAGAACTTACATCATATAAAACAATAAGTGACTCGTTAAGCACGGTAAGCATAAAAGGAAATTTATCTATTGGAAGCAGAGCAATTACAAGTATTGCAATTGACAAAAACGACCCTAATAGAGTAGTAATTACAGTTGGTAATTACAATAACACCAATTACGTGTATCAAACAACCAATGCCCTAGAAGCTTCTCCAAGCTGGTCAAGTATTCAAGGTAATTTACCACGTTTCCCAGTTTATCACGCAATCATTAATGAAAGTAATTCTGACGAAATTATTTTAGGTACAGAATTTGGTATTTGGGCAACTCAAAATGGTACTGCTAGTTCTCCATCTTGGTCTGAAGCATTGGAAGGTATTGATGCTAATATGCCGATGCCAAGAGTTCCTGTTTTTGAAGTTGCACAAGTTTCTGATAAGCCTTGGAGCGGACCCAAAATATATGCTGGAACACACGGTATGGGTATTTGGGAAACCAGTTCTTTACTTACAAATGTGAAAAGAACTAACAACTCAAATATTTCTAACGTAATAGCCTATCCAAACCCGGCTAATAACTATGTGAATTTAAAAACAGATATAAAAGGTTTATTTAAACTAACAGTGTATAGCCTTAAAGGAGATGCAGTGTACACATCAAATGGAAACAGTAATGGGACAATAAACATTTCTACAAGCAACTTAATTAATGGCAATTATTTTGTTGAAGTATTAGGTGATAACACGAAAGCAGTTTCTAAAATCATTATCCAACATTAATATTATTAAGATCTAAGATATAACCCTAGCTATTTACAGCTGGGGTTTTTTTATGAAATTTCTGAAGCAAATAGCATCTTATTTTTGGGATATACCCATTGAAGTTACATCTTCAACTCAAAATCCATATTTAGAAGTAGTTTGGAGTATGGGCAAAAAAATGCTCAATACTAAAGAAGCCAATTTTTCTTTTGGCAACGGATATAAAGTCTTTCAATACGCCATATCTAAGATATCTACCAAGATTGAGAATGCTGAACGTATTCTTATTCTTGGATTTGGTTGTGGAAGTATTCAACACATTTTAGAGAACGAATATCATTACAGCAATCAACTGTTTGGAGTTGAATATGACAATGAGATAATTAAGTTATATAACACACACTTTAAGCAGGATTTCAGCCTTAACCCAATATTAGTTTGTGATGATGCACAGCGGTTTATTGCTAATTCCACAAATACATTTGATGTTATTTTTATAGACCTGTTTGCAGAACTAAACAACGTACCATTTGTCTTCGATCCCGATTTTATAAAACACCTAATTAGAATCTCCCCTGAGGGCACCTTAGTTTTTAATACTATAGGCAGAAACAATCAAGATAAATCAAATATCTCATCTTTACTTATAACTTTAAGTTCACATTTTAAAGATGTAAAAAAATACTCTTTTCAAGAACTTAACCAGATTATTGTCGCAAAGTAGGCCATTTTGTCTTGCTTTTACTAAATATTTCAATTTTTACGTCATTTTGTCTTTATTTTATCCTTGGTATAACGTTTGAACCTTATGGGTCAAAGAAATTATTTAAAAATGAACGTTAAAACAAGACCACATTTATTATCGGATATGCTAGTTGGAGGATTTGGGCAACTCGTAAATGAGATATTAAACGAAGATGAGGTTAGCAACAAATCAAAAAACTTTAGACCCGCAATTGAAATAAAAGAACAAGATGATAGTTACACTATTAGTGCTGCTTTACCAGGTGTTAAAAAAGACAACATTTCTATTGAAATAGAACAAGATTATCTTAAAATTAGTGGTAATAAATTATCAGAGGATACCAAAGATAAAACACATCTAAGTGAGTTTATTTATGGCAGTTTTGAGCGAAAAGTATTGTTAGCGAAAAATGCTGAACTCAACAGTATAACCGCCGAATTTGAGAATGGTTTACTACATATATGCATAGCTAAAAAAGAAGAAGCAAAGCCTAAAAACATAATTATTAAGTAAGACAAAATTTCATATTAGTAAATTGATTTGGTTGAAGGGGCCGGCAGGAATGTCGGTCTTTTCGCTTTATAATTTTAGAAGATTCCCCGAACTCCTTCTAACATTTAGCTCTTTATAGTCTGTAGGTTCGTTAAGATAATACACATTACCAGTATTATAAATTTTGATAAAGAGTCCTTTGGTAGCATTTAAATAACAATCTAAAGGTGTATGACTATCCAAAAGAACTTCTTCGCAAAGAAGTTCTCGAGCATCTAAATCAGATATTTCCTCGATACTTCCTTTTAATACCCTTGATTTTCCTTTCAAAATTGTACTTGCAGAATTTAGCGATTGAACAAAAATTTCATTACAGTCAATCAATAAATCAACATTAGACAAGGCATAATGGTAAATATTGAGATTGTCTAAATATAGAGTATCCACAGATTTTATTGTGGCAATTGATTTAATATCCAATTGAACCAAATCACTAACATATGCCGTTATATTTATTGAATAATCAAAATTTCTTACAAAATTACAAGTATTGGTGTTTTCTAAGCTTAGTGCATTTTCATTAACATCGCTCGTAATCTGACCAATTAAATTAGCAGGTGCAGTTACTTCAATCAAACCCGCTTTTATGGTGTCTTGCTTTATCGTTAAACTTATTCTATCTGATACTGAAATTTTATTAAACTTTTCTAATTGTCGTGAAACGGTGGTAGTTTTTCCCAGAGATGTAAAACAATCGTCCATTTGTTGCTTGCTGCAACCTGCAAAGACTATAAGTATTAACAGTAATTTTTTCATTTCACAAGATTATATGCAAGGCCCAATTCAAAAAAATCTGCTACTCCTCTATGAAACCTTAATGCTCCTTGCATCTTAATTTTATCTGTAATGTTATAAATTAAGCCCATTCTTTGATATAACGGGTCTTTTAGCACTGCCGGCTTGTAAATGTAAGCCCCAATTTCACCGTAAATGTCAACTTGTCCAACATTCCATTGATAGCCTACTGAAGCACCAATTTCTAGCTGATCTAAAAAGGAAATAGAATCCAACGGATATGTTACATCTTCAGAATATTTATACGTTTTATCTAATAATAGATCAATCCCAAACCTGTATGCCTTTATATAGTTGTGCTTTTTTACTGCTTTTATTTGAAATCCTTTATGATAAAAACTCTGAGGACTAGCAAAGTTTCTTTGTTTCATACCAAAAATTAATGAGGGTTGAATAATCCAATTTGGTTTCACCTTCAAAAGAGTATCTGTTCTAACTTCAGTATTTTTAAATCCTAAACCATATCTAAGAAAAAAACTTGGTATGTTATAGCCTAAATTGGGCATTTTAAACGCTGCATTAGAATAGTGTGATATTGCCGCTCCATATTCTATATATTTAGAACCTAAGGCCTTGAAATCTGTATGTCCAACGACACTAAACTGCATACTTCCATTCAGTTTACTGCCTATTGCTTGATTACGTCTGTTATCATTTACACTAAACTTTCTTGTTAAAAAACCAATACCTGCACCCATTCTAAAGTAAACATCAGTATACTTGGTTTGAGCAACATTATATTTTACTGTAAATAAAGGTCCTACTGCATGCCCTGTTTCCTTTTTACCTAGATTATAGTAAAGCAATCCCAAGCCTATAATAGGTTTGTTATAATGTTTACCCCACTGTAAATGACTAGCAGATTTTTCATAACTCATTTCTAAACCATAATTGTGACTTGCTAAATTCTTGATATCAGCACGATGAGCAAGAAGAAAGCCAGGGGTATAGCCAATACCAAAGTTTGTTTGTTTAGTTTGGCCGTATACATTTACGGATATCACAAACAGAATTAAGCATTGAGTTATATGTTTTCTCATTTTGTATGAGCTATTGCCACTTCTTTCTCCGTATTAAAGCGTTAAATAAACCAAAGATAATAATCAGCAATATTGGGACAATCATATTTATGGATTGCCACTTGGTTCTTTCTTTTTTTACTCTGCCTTTATCTAGTAGCCTTAATACAACCTCCTTACTTCTAACTTCAATTAAGTTACTTTCATCACATAAATAATCTACGCAGTTTAGGAAGAATTTTTTGTTAGCAAAAACAACAGGTTCACCAGCATATTGAGTTGCATATTTATCATAACCCAATGGGTATATTTTACTTTTATCTTGAGAAACTTGATTTCGAATTAAATCTCCATCACCAATTACGATCATTGAATTACTTGCAATTTCTTTCTCTAAGCCTATATCTAGCCCTCTTTTAATGCCTTCTCTATGTTTAAAAGGGCTATTAAAACTTCCTTCTATTAACACTGCTGATATCTGACCGCCTTTATTGAAATTACGTGGATCAGGTCTTACTTTTAATAAATCCAAAGAAACCATAACTGGGTTTTGAGCTATTCTAGATTGCTCGCTGGATTTAAGTAAAATAGTTTTCTTTAAACTTTGTCGTGCAGTTGTATCCATTGTGCTGCAGAATTGACCCCAAACACTTTCCAAGTTTTTTGAAATTGGATTATCATCAGCAGGATTAAACAATGGATAAAACCACCAAGGGAAAAATCCAGGTCTATTAGTTTGTTGGTTAATAGCAGGTATACCGTTGCATTGCAAATCTTGAACTAAAGTTGGTTGAATTTTAACTCCATAATGAAAGAGAAGATCATCTAAATTATGATTGTAATTTGATGTTAATATTCTTCCATATTTAGCAACAGAATCCATTTCTGCTACCAAACTCTCCACTAAAAAAATAACTTTACCACCAGACATAATAAACTGATCTAATACAAACTTCTCAGGCTCAGAAAAAGGTTTTGTGGGCTTTGCTATTACCAATCCGCTATATGTTCTAAGCTTAGATATAAGAGATTCAAGGTAAACACTTACAACAGGTTTATCTGGGTTTGCTGAGACCTGTTTCGTAAACATTTTATAGCAATTAGAGTCTTCTAGATTTAAGTTAATTCTACTAACGTCATAAAAACTGTTTAACTCATTGGCTATGTCGCTTGTTTCTTCTAAACTTAATTCTCCATGACCATCTGTAAATGCTAATTTTAATTCTTTGCCCGCTATACTTTTACGAAGAACATTGCCTATTTCATACTCTAAGAGTTCTATTGAACCATTGATTTCCTCTTCTAGTGGTTTACCAAACTCTCTTTTAAGCAGATTTAGGGCGTACTCCTGTCCCTTATAAAACACTATTCCAGAAGGCACAATAAACCTCTCAGTTGGAGCTTCATCTGGTTTGGTTTCTGGTTTTTCTATTCTGAGTCCCCTCTTATATAAATCCTGTAAAATTTTTTCTTTTTCTGTAATTTCCTTATCTATAAGAATGTCTTCAAAGGTGAAATTTATGAGTCCACTACTGGCAAGGCTATACTCGTTTAGCATATCCCTTGTTGCAGACTTTAGTCGCTTATAATCCAAAGGCAGTTCGCCATCTAAAAATAAGGTTATATAGACTTCCTCATCCAGTTTATTAATTAGGTTTTTTGTGGATTCTGATAAAGTATATCGTTTCTCTTTTGTTAAATCAAATCGTTTATAGGTTGTGTCCGATGCAACATTTAATAAAACTAAGAGTACACCAAAAAATAATCCTTTGGTAATCCACTTACTCTTTAAAAGACTTCCGATTTTTTTCATTTTCTACTCTCTAAGGTTAAAAATGTTAAGCCTAAAAATGTACTGATAACAGAAAGAAAGTACACTACATCTCTAGTATCCAAAACTCCTCTGCTAATAGAATCATAATGATATTGAATGCCAAACCATTGTACTAAATGATCAAACCCACCAAACAATGACAAATTACTAATTCGTTGAAAACCAATATAAAAGAAGAAACACAGGAACATGGCTAAAATAAAAGCCACAATTTGGTTTGGCGTAACCGCGGAAGAAAAAACCCCTATTGCAGCATAGCACGCACCTAAAAACACTAAACCGATGTATGATCCCCAAGTTGCTCCAACATCAATATTACCTTTGGGTAACCCCAATTGATAAATACTATAAAAATATATTAGTGTTGGCAACAGGGCAAACACCACTAATACAACAGACGCAAAGTACTTACCCAAAATGATTTGCATATTAGTAATGGGTTTAGTTGCTAATATTTCAAACGTACCCTGTCTAATCTCTTCAGAAAAGCTTCTCATTGTTATTGCAGCAATTAAAAAAATAAACACCCAAGGAGCCATTGCAAACAATGTATCTAGATTGGAATACCCTAACGATAGCACGTTAACGTCTGCAAATACCCAGGTAAACAATCCGATTAACAATAGAAATACAATAATTACAACATATGCAATGAGGGAACTTAAGAAGCTCCTTATTTCTTTTAAGAAGATACTAAACATTATTGCTTGTTAGTTGCTGAAATACTGATTCTAAACTTTCTGAAACCTCTTTTTGCTCCAAAATAATGGTATTTTGTTGAATGGCATAATTAAACAAAAGCTCCGGCAGATTTGCTTCGTCTAAACTAGATACATTCAGTAATCCGTTTACTCCTTCATTAACCTTAATTATACCATCAATATTTTTTAATTGATTTATATCTACAACATCTCTAAACCTAACCGACATTGTGGTGGTGTTATTGTTAAGATGTTTTTTAATGTGCTCTGTATTATCATCTGCTACAATCTTGCCTTTATTAATAATTATAACTCTATTGCACATTGCTTCCACTTCTTGCATAATATGAGAAGATAAAAGTATTGTTTTGTCTTTACCAAGGCTTAGAATAAGTTTTCTAATTTCTTGCATTTGATTAGGATCTAAGCCACTAGTTGGCTCGTCAAGTATCAATACATCTGGATTATGTAAAATAGCTTGTGCAATACCTACTCTTTGTTTATACCCTTTAGATAATTGCCCAATTTTTTTCTTCTTTTCTAATGTTAGGCCCGCAGTTTCTATAACTCTATTAACCTGCTCAGTAGCATTTTTGATGTTATAAATACCGGCATTAAAATGAAGGTATTCTTTAACATACATTTCATTGTAAAGCGGATTTAATTCTGGTAAATAACCGATTTTTTGTTTTACGAGTAATGGCTCTTTTGTTACATCAATACCCAATACTGCTGCACTACCTTCAGATTGAGATAAGTAGCCACATAAAATTTTCATTGTAGTACTTTTACCAGCACCATTTGGACCTAAAAAGCCAACAATTTCACCTGCTTCAACCTTAAAAGAAATTGAATCTATGGCCTTTTGTTCTCCATATTGTTTGGTAAGATTTTGAACAACAATCGACATTTATTAATGCTCTACTTGGACTTTAAAAGTAATTGTTTTATTGCTTGAATTTAAAATAACATTATACAGACCATTTATGAAATCCGAAACATCTATTTGTTGCTTATTTGATTCAACAATTTTACTATAAACTACCTTGCCTTGTAAGTCCGTAATTTGAAGATTAGTTCCAATCATATTAGAGGTTGTTTCAATGGTTATTGTATTAACTGCAGGATTTGGATATGCACTATACTTATTGCCATTTGTGTATTGCACGCTAGCAGAAACAGTAATCTCAATTTCGTCAGTGCCTTCACAACCATTTATATCCGTAACCGTTACTGAGTATTTGCCAGCTTGATTGACCGCTATAGATTCGGTAGTTTCATTTGTACTCCATACATACTTAGTAAACCCGGATCCTGGAGTAATATTTAATGATGTTCCAATCAATATAGTGGTATCATTTCCAAGGCTAATATCAGGATTGGGATATTCTGTTATTTCAATTGTATCTGTAAAAGAACAATCATTATCATCTATTACTTCTAAATAGTAGGAACCAGTTCCAGTTGCAGTAAACGATTGTTGACCAGAACCGTTAAACCATACGTATGTTTTCATACTATTTGGTCCATTTAGAATCATATTACGCCCATCACAAAACCCTGTATCATTTCCAAGACTATATTTTGGAGCACCAAATTCTTGAATTACTATGGTGTCAAAAGCAGGACAGTCAAAACTATTGTAGGCTTCTAACCAATAAGTACCTCCGGAGGTAACGGTTAAAGTATTTAATGTTGAAGCTGTATCATTCCATTTGTAATCGTCTAAAGCCGTTGGTGCAAAAACATCAACCGAAGATCCTTCACAAAAAGCTGTATCATTACCAAGACTAAAAGAAGATGATGGATTGGTAAGCACTTGAATTTCATCATAGTACTTGCAACCATATAAATTTGTTACTTCTAACGTATGCGTTTGAGATGTATTTGTTGTATAGGTTGAGTTAGAGCTGCTTGTCCCATTCCATTTGTAATCACTCATTCCTGCTGGACCACCCAATGTTAAACTTAGGTTATCACATATAGTTGTATCGTCTCCAAGTGAAAAAACAGGTAGTTCAATTTCTTTAATTTCAACTGTATCCCTGTAAACACAAGAGTTGTTATCTAGCATATATAAAAACACTGTATCACTAGTAGTAATGCTTATTTCTTGAGTAGTATAAGTGAAATCTCTGGTTGTCCAAGAATAAAAATTCATTCCAGAAGCAGCACTTATATCAACACTTTCATTTTTACAGAAAAAAGTGTCTGCTATACTTGATACAATTTGTCTTGCATTTACTTTCACATAGACATATGCGGAATCACTATCGCAAGAAGGATTATCTGAACTAACTACCAATTTATAAAGGGTATTAGAAGTAGGAGAAACCGAAGGGTTTGCAGCAGCACTTGTCCAAGTACTAGAATTAGAACTCCAACTATACTTATAACCGCTAATTGCAACTTGTCCAAGGTTAATTAAGTCAGTTTCACAAATAGTAAAAGAATCGCTTGCAACTCTTGGCTCAAGATTACAACATAAGCTAGTATCAGAATTTGTTATCGAACTTCTAGTTAAAGTTACGTTAGAAGTTGAACCAGTATTGTATGTATTAGTGAAGTTGGCACTAGATAGTGTTATTGAACCTTCCATTAACATTTCCATTTGGTCAACACATCCTGACAAGCTAAAACTGTTTGGTTTAATCAGGTATAAATCTTCAGAATTAATAATACCAAAAGATTTGCCAGAAGTTAATATTGTATGACCAAAAGATGAGTTTTCTGATAATGCAACTCTGGCATTAGCATCAGAGCTAAAACCCCCATATACATTGGAAAGTATTGAATTACCTGTACTTGATAATTCCATGACCACGGCATTCTTTGCTGAGGTTGTTCCTTCTACTGATATTCCAAGCAGTAATTCACCATTAAATTTGTTAACTAAATCATATGCATTATCAGTACCTGTTGTGCCAAACCAATTTGCATAATTTACGCTTATACTTGAATCTAATTCTAATATAAAAACATCCTGACCTGATCCAGGCCCACCATTTATATTACCTCCAATTATATATTTGTAATCATTTGTTGTCAAAACAGATGTTGCTTCTTCTTTTGCAGATGTACCAAAATTCTTAGATTCAACAACCGTACCTCCTGCATTAATCAGAAGAAACTTAATATCTCTATCTCCGGTTCCTCCAATAGTTACTGAATCATTTTCAGTGCTGCCTACAATTGCAATTTGATTATTTCTATCTTCTTCTAACGCTATTCCCCTATCATCTCCCGCTCCTCCATATGTTTTAACCCAAGAAACTGATCCGGAATTACTAATTCGCATAACAAAAATATTATCCCCTAGACTATCTAAGTTCATGTAACCCGTAACATAAATATTACCATTTTGAGTCTGAATTACATCGAACGCTTTTTCAGCACTATCCGTTTTTATTGCTCGTGCCCACTGAGTTGTTCCTGAGCTATTAATTTTGAAAACAAGAGCATCAAATCCCGTTGATCCAAATCCATCTGAATATCCTGCAATTACTGCACCTCCATCTGTTGTTGGTTTAATCTTGTACCCTACATCATCACCAGACGTACCATAGGTATAAGACCATGTAATGCCACCTAAACCATCTGTTTTAGTTATTTGAATGTCCTGCCCACCTTGGCCATCACTATTTGTAGAAGAAAGTAAAACATAATCTCCATTAGATGCTTGAAACATAGAATAAGCGTTATCTATAGAGTCATTTTTAATGATATCTACAAAATTGGGAGTTTGTGCTGAAACAAAGCTGCTAATAAAGAAAAGTAAAGGAAAAATAAGTTTTTTCATTTTGCGAATTAAAGCTTGCAAAATACTTATTTCCTAGGAATTAAGATGCCATCTCTGGGCAACTTTAAGCGAATACTCTAAAAAGTTTTGAATACCTGCATTAAACACGTCATTGCTTAAGAGTTCTCCATCTTTAGAAATACACGCTAAAACCTCTTGGGCTTCAAATGTTTTCGGACTTGTTATACTATTTAAATTAAAGAAGTTAATTATCTTATTAAAGACGTATCCAAGCTGAACTGCTGGCATTCTACCTCCTCTACCAACACTAACGCCAATATTGGCAATTACCTTGTTGTCAAAAATTGAAGCATATTCATTTGTTCCTAATTGGTGAATCATGTTTACAATCTCAGCAGATGGAAACCAATTATACTCTGGAGTTAACACAAGCAAGAGATCACAATCATCTATCGCCTTAATAAGGGTAGTTTGAAACTTTGTTTCAGATGCTTTTGACACAAAGTTTTCTGCTAAGCTTGGTATGTCATACTCTTGAAAATCAACAAGTACTGAACCCGGCATCAACTTTTGAAATGCTCTAGCAACTCTCAAAGTATTATTACCCTTTCTTGCAGACCCGGAAATGATAGTAACCTTCATCTCACTTTAAAAGCTTACCCAACTCTTTTATATTTTTAAAGTTTCTCCCAAAATCTAGAAACCAAAGTCTAGTAAATGGTTTACTTTTTAATTCATAGATTCCGGCACTTACTTTCTTTACAGAAACAAAATCCGGCTTAACAAAGTGTACTTTACGCCTTGCTATCAATATTTCTCCTTCTAGTTTAACTGACTTATATTTTGTATTTGTCTCTAACTTCTCTTTTAACTCATCTAAACTTATACCTCCTTCAACATTTGCAATTTGCCTACTTTTAAGATAATTACTCAAAGGACCCTCACCTACAATTTCGTAACTAACTGCATGATACAATGCAACTAAAAATCCAATGGCAAAAGCAATAAATAAAGCCACACCATAATTATTCTGGATGAATGTAAATCCATATCTCCAACCACCTTCTTTCCCAATTACAATAATTATTGACAAGGGAAGAACCACTAATCCTACTTTAAAAATATAGGTTATTGTTACAAAAAGTTTAAACAGAAATTTATTAAGATTCATTATAATATTTTAGTAAGTATAGCATAAGATTTTAAAACCTGACCTTCGAATAAGAGTTCAAGTGCTTTATTTAATTCGATATCTTCATTGTTTAAAGATAACAATTCTTTATCTATAATATCTTGATTCGGCAATTCTAACATATTACCAAGAATGCCTAAATGATTTCCTTGCAATTTATCACTTAACCTTACGGATTCAGGAAGATTGTCAATTCCAATTCCAGTGGTGGTAATTGGTTTATCTATTTCAAACATAGAATTATTATTTGCTCTGCAATACCAATTGCCACCCATTCTACTTACAAGATCTATCTTAGTTTGGTCAATTTGACCGTGATCGTTTATTAAATTCTCGTCAATATGAATCTTTACTACTTCACAAATAACCAAGTTTCCTGCTCCACCATCCTTTCCAAGTTCCTTAATTTCAATTACTTTACATTCAAATTGCACCGGCGATTCTTTAACTCTGTAAGGGGTAACTAAATCAGACTTAATTGGTGTAAATCCAGCTTTAACAAATTCACTAATTCCTTTTTCATAAGGTGAGCTTGCTAAGCTCATTTGGTGCACCATAGAATATGTTACCACATTAATTACTACTTCTTTAACCTCATAAACATTATCCAAGGTATCTTTAGTCTGCCCTGTTCTTCCACTTCTTGCGGGAGAAAAAATCATTATAGGTGGGTTAGAACTAAAAACATTGAAAAAACTAAAAGGTGCTAAATTTGAACCTCCGTCTTTATCAATCGTACTAGCAAAAGCAATGGGTCTTGGACCAACTCCCCCCAAGAGATAATGGTGTCTTTCCCGAACAGATAGTTCTTTAGGATTTATTGATAACATAAGCTATTTGGTAACCACAATAAATTTATTCTTTCTTCCTTTTTGTAAGAGCACATATTTGCTATTAATCAAATCATCTGCTGTTATTTGATAATCTTCTTTTACCTTGACACTATTAACAGAGATAGCATTACCCTTTATATCTCGTTTGGCTTGACTTTTACTTTCAATAAAACCACTATCTGCCAACAAATCAACAATATTGGCTCCAATTACATTCTCTATGTCTGCTTGGTTAACACCACTAAATACATTTAAAAAGTCATTTTCAGATAATTTTTTGATGCTCTCAGCAGTGCCTTTCCCGAATAAGATTTGAGTTGCTTCAAACGCTTTATTAAACCCTATTTCGCCATGAACCCAAGTTGTTACATATTTAGCAAGTTCTTTCTTGAGAAAATTTACATCCCAATGTGCTTCTTGCTGCTTTAAAAGGTCTTCTATTTCATCTTTATTATATAAAGTAAATATTTTTATTAACCTTATAACATCCTTATCTTCAACGTTTAACCAGTATTGATAAAATTCATATGGGCTAGTTCTTTCAGGGTCCAACCAGATGTTCTTTCCCTCACTCTTACCCATCTTACTTCCATCAGATTTTGTCAATAGAGGTGCTGTTAAAGAATACCCTTTCCCTTCACCTTTTCTTCTAATTAGCTCAGTACCGGTAACAATATTTCCCCATTGATCACTGCCTCCCATTTGAAGCTTAACATCTTTACTTTCCCATAGATGATAAAAATCATAACCTTGAACCAGTTGGTAACTGAACTCAGTAAAACTCATTCCATCTTCTAATCTATTTTTAACAGAATCTTTAGCCATCATGTAATTTACTGAAATGTGTTTGCCCACATCTCTTATAAACTCTAGAAAACCAACGTTTTTAAACCAATCATAATTATTTACTACTTCAGCACTATTTGCACCACAATCAAACTCTAAGAATTGCTCTAATTGTGCTTTTTGACAGTTTAAGTTATGGTTTATCGTTTCAATATCAAGCAAAGTTCTTTCAGACTTTTTACCTGATGGATCTCCAACCATACCCGTAGCACCGCCAACCAAAGCATATGGTTTATGTCCCGCTCGTTGAAGGTGAACTAATAGAATAATTGGAACCATGTTGCCAATATGTAGAGAATCGGCAGTTGGATCAAACCCAACATAGCCGCTTACCATTTCTTCCATTAATAACTCTTCAGTGCCCGGCACATCCTGATGGAACAACCCTCTCCATTTTAACTCTTCTATAAGATTATATATAGGTGAAAAAGACATCTCAATTTTATAATGCTACAAATGTAGGTAAATGGCAATACTCCTTTGTCAATTGAAACTATTTTCTAATCCATAATGACAACTAAAAATCAAGCATATGCTTATTATTGTAATAACATTTCAAAACACATGGAAAACTATCAATCTTCATACAATTTAACGCACTCTTCAGATTTTGAACAAGCAACATTTTACAGAAAAACATACCTACATGTGGCTCTGGCATTTTTGGTTTTTCTAGTATTAGAAGTGGTATTCTTGAACACTCCTGCTATCGTTAAAATTGGTTTAGCTATGACACAAGGATGGACTTGGTTAATAGTTTTAGGTGGCTTTATGTTTATTACTAATTATGCAGAAAGGTTGGCGGCAAAAACTGCTGATAAAAGAACTCAATATTTAGGTTTTGGACTCTACATTTTAGCTGAAGCTTTCATTTTTGTTCCTTTGCTGTATATGGCAATGTATGCAGGTGGGGGAGAATCAATACTTCAACAAGCATTTCTAGTTACTCTATTTCTCTTTGTTGCACTCACTGCAATAGTTTTTATGACTAAAAAAGATTTTTCGTTCCTTAGAACAGCTATTTCAATTGGCAGTATAGTAGCCATTGGAATTATTGTAGCTGGTATTGCCTTTGGATTTAACTTAGGTTTAGTCTTTTCAGGTTTTATGGTTCTTTTAGCTTCTGGCTCAATTCTATATCAAACTTCCAACCTAATCCATAAATACGACCAAAGTCAATATGTTGTTGCAGCTCTAGGCTTATTCGCCTCATTTATGTTGTTGCTGTGGTATATCATCCAGTTCTTTATTGGAAGGGACTAACAACTTTTTACTTCAATGCTATAGGTTAATGTTTGCTAAATGCCAAAAGCCAATAACTTTTGATGGCACAAGAGCAATCATTACTATTTCTAGTAAAAAAGAAGTCAATTATTTGTCTAATTACTCTTACTTTGGCACTCTATTATGTCCGAAGAAAAGAAACTGTTTCTCCTTGATGCTTATGCACTAATTTTTAGATCTTACTATGCGTTTATTAAAAACCCTAGAATTACATCTTATGGATTGAATACCAATGCTATTTTCGGATTTACTACAACACTATTAGAAGTTTTAGAAAAGTATAAACCATCGCACATCGCTGTTTGCTTTGATCATAAATCCGAAAATATAAGAAAGCAAGAGTATCCACTATACAAAGCCAATAGAGATGAAACACCCGAAGATATCAAAAGATCAGAACCCTTCATACGAAAAATTATTGAGGCCTTTAACATTCCAATCATTGAAAAAGAAGGATATGAAGCTGATGATGTAATTGTAACTTTAGCTACTACTGCAGAAAAGGAAGGTTTTATAACCTATATGATGACCCCTGATAAGGACTTTGGGCAAGCTGTTACGGACAAAATATTTATGTTTAAACCCGCTCGAGGTGGTAATGCCCCAGAAGTTATGGGTCCTAAAGATGTTTGTGAAAAGTTTGGATTGGATAACACAACTCAAATAATAGATTATTTAGGGCTAATGGGTGATGCTGTAGATAACATTCCAGGTGTACCTGGTGTTGGACCAAAAACAGCATCAAAACTCTTATTGGAATATGGAAGTATGGATGGTATTTATGAAAACACTGACCAACTCAAAGGGAAATTGCGAGAGAAAATTGAAGACAATAAGGAGCAAGCTTATATGTCTAAAAAACTTGCTACTATTATTACTGACGTTCCTGTTGAATTTTCTGAAATCAGTTTGCTAAAAGAAGAACCTAATAAGGATGTTCTTAACCAACTTTTTACGGAATTAGAATTTAGAACTCTAAGTAAGCGAATTTTTGGTGATAAAATGAGTGCAGGTATGGCGGTGCAAGGCGATTTATTTTCTTCAGGTACAGCTGATAAAAGTCAAATAAGTGCTGCAACCTTAAAAAACACACTTGTAACGCTAAAGACCATTGAAAATACAGAGCACACTTATCACCTTGTAAATAATCAACAAAAAAGAACTAATTTAATTGCAAAACTTGAGCAACAAAAATCATTTTGCTTTGATACAGAAACAACATCTTTAAACGAAATGGATGCACAGGTTATGGGCTTAGCCATTTCCTTTAGAAAAGGCGAAGGGTATTATGTTAATATGCCATCAGATTTTGAAGAAACAAAAACAATTCTTCAAGAGTTTAAGCACCTTTTTGAAGATCCCTCCATTGAAAAAATTGCTCAGAATTTAAAGTACGATCTTAAAGTCTTAGTTAAATATTGTATTGAAATCAAAGGACCTCAGTTTGATACCATGCTCGCTCATTACCTTAACAATCCAGATGGTAGACATGGGATGGATGTTTTATCAGAAAAATATCTAAACTATAAACCAGTTTCCATAACAGAATTAATTGGCAAGAAAGGCAAAAATCAACTGTCATTTGAATCTGTTCCGTTAGATAAAGCCACTGAATATGCTGCTGAAGATGCGGATGTCACATATCAATTGAGGGAGATTTTGAATCAAGAAATGATGGACAAACAAGTCGCTCATTTAATGCATCGCATTGAAATGCCACTTGTACCAGTTTTAGCTGCCATTGAACTGGAAGGCATTAAGGTTGATGATCAATTTTTACATAAATACTCAGATGAACTTTCAAAGGAGTCTGAAGACTTAGAGAAAGCTATCTACGAAATGTCCGGTTGCAATTTCAATATTTCAAGTCCAAAGCAACTTGGTGAAGTTTTGTTTGATGTTATGAAACTAGATAGTAAAGCTAAAAAAACCAAAACAGGGCAATATAAAACAGATGAAGACACCTTGAAAAAACTAGCTGAAGATAATATTATAGTAGGTAAGTTGTTGGATTACAGAAAAATAAACAAACTCAAATCAACTTATGTAGACGCCCTTCCGAAGCTTATTCATCCAAATACAGGAAGAGTGCATACCAGTTTTGCTCAGGCAGTAGCTGCTACGGGTAGGTTAAGTAGTAATAACCCAAATCTTCAAAATATCCCCATCAGAACAGATAAAGGGAAAGAAATAAGAAAAGCATTTATCCCAAGAGATGAAAATCATGTTTTAATCGCTGCAGATTACTCTCAAATAGAATTAAGAATAGTAGCTTCAGTTGCAGAAGATAAAGGAATGATGGATGCTTTTAATGCAGGACTGGACATTCACACAGCAACAGCAGCAAAAGTGTTTGGTATAAAATTAGAAGAAGTAACTAAAAACCAAAGGTATAAGGCTAAAAGTGTCAATTTTGGTTTAATCTATGGACAAGGAGCATTCGGTCTGTCAAAAAACTTAGGAATTAGCCGAGGTGAAGCGTCTGAATTAATAGATGCATATTTTACACAGTTTAGTGGTGTAAAGAAGTACATGGATGATTCAATAAAATTTTGCAGAGAGAATGGTTACGTTAAAACCTTATTAGGTAGAAAACGATTTATACCCGATATTAATTCAAACAATAGAACTGTTGTTGGTTTTGCTGAAAGAAATGCTATTAACGCCCCTATTCAAGGTTCAGCTGCGGATATGATAAAATTAGCAATGATTAACATTCATAATAGACTTATTAAGTTGAATGTAAAAACTAAAATGATTCTGCAGGTTCACGATGAATTATTGTTTGATGTTCCTAAAACCGAAGTAGAACAAATAGTGCCAATAATTAAGAAAGAAATGGAGACAGCAATGCCCATTTCAGTTCCAGTTTTGGTTGAATCAGGTATTGGAAACAATTGGTTAGAAGCACATTAGCAGATTCTATTGTATTTCTAAATCTTTAAACGCTCCGTTTAACAATTCAGCTTCATCAACTTTTTCCGGGGGTGATTTACTGTAATCCATTTTAAACGATTTCCCTGAAAAATTACCGCTAATTCGATTGTTTTTATTTGCTGTAATATTAAGAGAACCCCCCTCTATTGTCCATTGATCCCCATTGATATAAAAAATACAATTTCCATAACCATCTTGGTTTTCTATTTTAAACGCTTTGTTGCTGGCAATCTCATCTTTCTTTACTGGTAAATCCAAGTCTATCAGCAAATTACTCTTACTGTCTAAGCCTAACAAGTATGCTTTACTTCCATAAGTATTTGTTGAACTTTCTGCAGTATAAGTACTTCCATTAAAGCTAAAAGAAAAAGAAGGTTCATAGTTATTGGTGCCTTCTTCTCCAATGCTGGAGTTTGTTTGATTTGGATTAGTTTTGGTTTTAGTACAACTATTAAGTGTAAAAGGTAGGATAAGTAGAATTAAGAATTTCTTCATGGTATTAATTTAGGCAAATAAAGCAAAGACAAGTAATATTGCCTAACCGATGGGCAAAACCTACTTCGCATCAGATTTTCACCTAGGCGTACCTAATTATAACTGCTCTCTTGAGAGAGAAAAAAAAGTTGTTGCTTGGTTAAACGATATTGAGGATGATTGTGAAAACCTATTTTTATTAGGAGACATTTTTGATTTTTGGTACGAGTACAAAACGGTTGTACCTCGAAATTTTACGCGTTTACTCGGAAAGCTTGCCTCTATGAGCGACAAGGGTGTCAATATATACTTCTTCAAAGGCAATCATGATATGTGGACTTTTGATTATTTAGAAAAAGAAATTGGAGCAACAATCATTGACGAAGAGTGGATAGGGAAGATTGGTAGTTGTACTTTTTACCTTCATCACGGCGATGCACTTTGGAAAGGAGAGAAAAGTTATAAATTCATTCGCAAAATATTTAGAGCAAATTGGGCAATATGGCTGTTTCACAGGCTTCACCCTAATTTTGGCACAGGACTTGCAAAATATCTTTCAAAATCAAGCAGAAAAAAGAACAATCCAAAAGATACAATTGAAATACCGCTAAAGGAAGAATATCAATATCAATTTGCAAAAGACTACATCAGTAAAAATCAAATAGATTTTTTTGTTTTTGGACATAGACATAAGCCCATTGATGTATCTTTAGACAGTAATTCAAGATTAATAAACCTTGGTGATTGGGTTTCATTTTTTACGTATGCAGTTTTTGATAATAATGAATTGGAGCTTAAAACATATAGTAAGTAGTTTATTTATTGTTTTTGGTTCCCTTTTTTTGAAGGGCCAAAACATAGATACTTTAACTATTCCTGACAAGTATTCTATTTCTGTTTTAAGTATTGATGCAAAGTCAAACTTCTATGCTGCAGATAATGCAAATACACTTCATAAATTTAATAATAAAGGTGTTAAAATAACCAATGCAAACACTAAAATTTATGGCAATATCAGGCTAATAGATTGCTCCAATCCTTTTGAGATTTATGCCTATTACAACCAAACAAACGTAGTTGTATACTATGACAATATGTTGAATGTAAAAGGCGAAACCAATCTTAATACTTATGAGTTTTACAACATTTCAGATGTAATAAGATCCTACAATAACGGCCTTTGGTTTTTCGACTATTCTAGTTTTAAACTATTAAATATCAACAAGTTTGGAGATATAATTGCATCGTCAAATAACCTGATTCAGGAAATAGGCAGAGAAATTAGCATCTTGTCAGTAAAAGAATTTGAAAACCATATATACCTAGCAGATTCTAGTTTTGGTGTAATGAAGTTTGACTTGTATGGTAACTATGTAACAACTTTCTACATCAATAATTTTACCAATTTTATACCCGCTGGTAATTTCATATATTTCACTTCTACAGAAAGATTGCTGAAATACAACGTTCTCACCCGCAATTACACTCCCATTCATAATCAAATCAACGACTTTGAGTTAATAGCCGTTCAGAACGAGAAATTAATAGGAGTTCAGAATAATTATATTTTATCCGCCACTGCAGATTAAAACAATATTTTTGCCAATAATAATTTGAAATGTTAGACAAACTAGAAGCAATTCATGCAAGATATAAAGAAGTTGAGCTTTTATTAAGCAGTCCCGAGGTAGCTACGGACATGTCTAAATTTACCAAATTAAACAAGGAATACAGCGACCTAAAACAGATTAGTGCAAAATACTTTGAGTATAAAAATCTACTAAGCAATTTATCTGAAGCTAGGGAAATGTTGGACTTAACTGACGACCCAGAAATGAAAGAACTCGCTAAAGAAGAGTTTGAATCATTAACCAAAAAGCAAGGCCCATTAGAAGAAGAAATTAAATTTTTACTTATCCCTAAAGATCCAGAAGATGATAAAAATGCTATGATGGAGATTAGGGCAGGAACAGGTGGAGATGAAGCTAGTTTATTTGCTGGAGATTTGTTTAGAATGTATGCTAAATACTTTGATTCTCAGAAATGGAAGTATGAAGTAATGGATACCACCGAAGGAACAGCCGGCGGATACAAAGAAATTATAATAAAAATAGAAGGAACAGAAATATTTGGTAACCTCAAATATGAGGCAGGTGTTCATCGAGTTCAAAGAGTTCCAGACACAGAAACGCAAGGAAGAGTTCATACATCTGCAGCAACAGTAGCTGTTCTTCCTGAAGTGGAAGAGGTTGACGTTCAACTAAATCCGGGTGATATTGAAATGCAAACATCGCGATCAGGAGGAGCTGGAGGTCAAAATGTAAATAAAGTAGAAACTAAGGTTCAATTAACTCATAAACCTTCTGGAATTGTAGTTGTTTGCTCACAAGCTCGTTCTCAATTAGCAAATAGAGAAATAGCAATGGATATGATTAGAGCTAAACTCTATGATATTGAACTAGTTAAAAGAAATGGAGATATCGCCGCTAAAAGAAAAACTATGGTTAGTACTGGTGATAGGTCTGCTAAAATTAGAACTTATAATTACCCGCAAGGTAGAGTAACAGATCACAGAATAAATTTAACTTTATACAACTTGCCTGCCGTTATAAATGGTGAAATAGGAGACATTATTAGTCAACTCAAAATGGCTGAAAATGCTGAAAAGTTAAAGGTTGGAGGTTTATAAACCTGTTTATATTTTGTTTACACAACAAATTACACAGCCTATTAAAACGCAATTCGAAATATACCTTTGACATATAAATAAAATCTGATGAGATTCCAAGCAATTAAAACTGCTCAAAGCAGAAAAATTCTTAAGATTAAAGCTGCTAAAACACCAATTCCAGAACTTTACGGTATGAATGTTTTTAGCGATCAAGTAATGAAAAATTTCTTAAGTAAAGAAGCTTACAAGTCTGTTAATTCTTCCATTAAAAAAGGAACTTCCATTAACAGGGAAATGGCATCACATGTGGCCGCTGGATTAAAAAGATGGGCTTTGAGTAAAGGAGCAACTCATTACACACACTGGTTTCAACCATTAACTGGAGCAACTGCAGAAAAACACGATTCTTTTTATGATCCTGATAATGGAAGTGCTATAGAAAAATTCTCTGCTGAAAATTTAGTTCAACAAGAACCAGATGCTTCAAGTTTACCAAACGGTGGCTTAAGAAATACATTTGAAGCAAGAGGATACACTGCTTGGGACCCAACTTCTCCTGCCTTTATTTACGAAAACACAAATGGAAAAACCCTATGTATCCCTACCGTTTTTGTTTCTTACAATGGTGAAGCCTTAGACTATAAAGCACCTTTATTAAAATCAATTGCTTTAGTAGATAATGCTGCAACTAAAATTTGTCAATATTTTGATAAAAACATTACTTCTTGTACTGCTTCTTTGGGCATTGAGCAAGAATATTTTTTAGTAGATGAGTCGTTGTTTAATGCACGTCCGGATTTAATTTTATGTGGTAGAACTTTGGTAGGCCATGCACCTGCAAAAGGTCAACAAATGGATGATCATTACTTTGGTTCAATTCCAGACAGAGTGTTCAATTACATGTACGATTTTGAATTGGAAGCACTTAAATTAGGAATTCCTTTGAAAACAAGACACAATGAGGTTGCTCCCGGTCAATATGAATGTGCCCCAATGTTTGAAGACGTTAATCTTGCAATTGATCATAATCAATTGCTTATGGATTTAATGGACGAAGTAGCAAAAAAACATGGCTTCAGAGTGTTATTACACGAAAAACCATTTGCAGGGATAAACGGTTCAGGTAAGCATAATAATTGGTCTTTAATTACAAATACAGGTGTAAATCTATTATCTCCTGGAGATGATCCTGATTCTGACTTTTTATTTTTAACTATTTTCATAAACACCATAAAAGCGGTGCATGATAATGCAGATATAATTAGAGCAAGTATAGCTTCTGCTTCAAATGATCATAGACTTGGTGCAAATGAAGCACCGCCTGCAATTATCTCTGTATTTGTTGGTTCAACACTTACTAAGGTATTAGAAGCCTTTGCTTCAGATTCAAAATCAACCAAAGATGATTCTAATAGATCTATTTTAATTGATAAAATACCTGAAATACTTGCAGATAATACAGACAGAAATAGAACTTCACCATTTGCATTTACTGGAAATAAATTTGAATTAAGAGCTGTTGGTTCTTGCTCTAATAGTGCTCAACCAATGACGGTCTTAAACTCTGCAGTTGCAAATCAACTCATCAACTTTAAAACAAATGTAGACGCTAAAATAAAAGGAGGAAAGTCCAAAAAACAAGCGATTGTTTCTACTTTAAAAGATGAACTTAAGGCCTCACAAAACATACTATTTGAAGGAAATAATTATAGTGATAGTTGGGCTGAAGAGGCAGAAAGACGTGGGTTAAGCAATATTAAAAACACTCCAGAATCTTTAAATGCATACATAAGCGATCAAGCAATTGAAACTTTTGTGAATAATAATATTTTTACAAAAGAAGAATTACATGCTAGATACGAAATAATGCTAGAAGAGTATATTAAAAAGATTCAAATTGAAGGAAGAGTTCTTGCTGATTTAGTTTATACAACAGTAATTCCTCCAAGCATTGAGTATTTAACAACCCTAGCTAAAAATGTAAGAACATTAAAAAAAGCTGGAATGGAAACAGGGGATGCCCAACGACATATTATAAACCGTATTTCCGTGCATATTGATGAGGCTAAACAACTTACGGATGCAATGGTAGAAGCAAGAAAGCGTGCCAACAAAGAGGATAACACTGAAAAACAAGCTATAATGTATTGTAAAGAAGTGAAAGAACTATTTGATCAAATAAGATATCATTCTGATAAATTAGAACAATTGGTAAACGATAAACTTTGGCAACTTCCTAAATATCGAGAATTGCTCTTTATCAAATAAATAGCCAATAAAAAAACTAATAAAACCGTTTCAATATCTAATTATTGGATCGGTTTTTTTTTATTCTTAAGTTTTATTTGCTTTTAGGTACAGAATATTTGATTTTTGACGTTTCTTAAAAACGTAATGCACTTGAAAATAAAATACTCTCTTTACTTTCTTTCTCTTATGTTTCTTGCAAGCAGTCTAACTTCTTGTATGAGTCCAATGAAAAAAGCAAACGATGCTTTTACAAAGAAACAATATGCCGTTGCTGCGGATATTTATCGTGGGGTTTCTGGCGACTCCAAAGAAACAAAAGAGAATAGGCAAACAGCTGCTTTTAGAGCAGGTGAAGGTTATAGGTTAAATCACGATCCAAAAAATGCTCTTAAAATGTATGAAAAAGCTACACGCTACGGAGTTAAGGATCCTATAATTCTTTTTAGAACAGCTCAAATGCACAAGCAACGAGGCAATTTTGAAGCTGCGATTGAAGCATTTAAAAAATACCAAAAAGAAGCTCCATCAGATCCAAGAACTGAGGTAATGTTAAAAGGGTGCGAAGCCGCACTGAAATGGAAAGAAGAAAGAACCAGATATACCGTTGAAAACTTTAAGCCAGCGAATGATAGTAAAGCCGATGATTTCTCACCAAAATGGGCAGACAGGAAAAATAAAACTATAATGTTTACTTCCGATAGAGAAGGTGGCATTAATAAAAAAGAACAATATGATTGGACTGGCAGGAAACATACTGACGTTTGGAAAATAAAATTAGAAGGAAGTAGAGGAAAAGTTAAATGGACAGAAGCTGAGGTTGTTGAAGGCTTAAACACCAAATTTAACGATGGTGTAATTGCTTTTAACAAACGAATGTCTAAGATGTATGTTACCCAATGTAATGGTGAAAGCGGCAAAGAAAAAACTTGTAAAATTTATGAGGCTAGAAGAGTAGGTAAAGGGTACCAGATGAATCCTGAGCCTTTAGATTTTTGTAAAGATAACAGATGGAGCTATGGGCATGCTGCCTTAGCTGATAATGATAAAACAATGTACTTTGTTTCCAACCGTCCAGGAGGATATGGAGATACCGCTGCTGTAGAATCAACCAAAGATATTTGGATGGTAACATATGTTAGAAGAGGAAGAACATGGAGTGAGCCTATTAACCTTGGTCCAGCAATAAATACCGAAGGAAATGAAATGTTTCCTTATGTTCATACCGATGGATCTATGTACTTCAGTTCGGATGGACACGCCGGTGTAGGTGCTTTAGATATTTTTGAAACAAGAAAAAATGGCGAAGGACCAACTGACTGGGATATTCCAAAAAACATGAAGAGTCCTATAAACTCTCCAGGAGATGATTTTGGTATTATTATGACTCCAACTAAAGAGGCAGGTTTCTTTACCTCAAATAGGAAAAGAGATCAAGATGACATTTTTGAGTTTAGTATGGAGCCAATTGTTTGTAAACTTAAAGGTCAAGTAACTGATTGTGATAGTGGTACTGCAATAGTTGATGCTCTAGTTTTAATCAGTAATAATATAGATTCTTCCAAAATCAGATTAAGAACCGATAGTAAGGGATATTACGAAACACCTTTAACCATAAATACTGAGTATACTATTGAAGTATCGAAACGCAGTGATTATTACTACGATGCCAAACCTCAATATGTTAGCACAATGGGGGTTGAAAACTCATTAGACTGTCAACATGTTAAAGATTTTTGCATGAAGAATACTTGTAATGATGTCTTTGTTCTTCCAATATATTATGATTTAGACCAGGCAAACATTCGACTGGATGCACAACCAATCTTAGACGATCTTATTAAAACCTTGCAGAAGTATCCTAGAATGGCTGTGGAGTTAGGGTCTCATACAGATTGTAGAGCAAGTTACGAGTATAATCGGGAATTATCTCAACGAAGAGCAGATTCAGCAATTGCTTATTTAATAGAACGAGGACGACTAAATCCATTTAGATTAGAAGCAAGAGGATATGGTGAATCACAACTAGTAAATCATTGTCATTGTGAAGGTGCTGACAAAGTTCCTTGTACGGAAGAAGAGCATCAAGAAAATAGACGAACAACAGTAAAAGTTGTTAACTGCAACTTTGATGTACTATCTATTGGTGTAGACTATAAAGAGAGAAACGATGAAGCTTTAGCTGGAAAAGGATCTATTTATAGTCCATATCTATTGGAGAAACAAAGAGCTTACCTTGTAAAAACTAAAGGTAATATTGATAGTTTCTTAAGAGCAAGAGCTATTGAAGATAGTCTGCTCATTATTCAAAAAGAACAAGAAGAGCTTTTAGCAAAATATGATATTATTCCTTTAACCAAATCAAGAGACAAGTATACATTATATGCATACATAGGTAGAAGAAAAGTTAAGTTTGTTTACAATGGTGAGGAAAGACGTACGTTAATCCCTCAAACTATGGTTGTGCAGTTGTTAGATAATAAAACAATAACAGTAGATGACTTCAGGAATTCCAATGATAAGATTAAGCTGTCTAATGGAATGAAAATATTCGGTACATCTTTTACCATACCAGAACTTAAAGTAAACGATAAGGTTTATACTAAGGTTAAATGTAAAATGGTGCAAACCAAACAACCAATCTTAGGTTATAACATTTTTGATAAGGAGTATGTAGATTTTGAACTAAAAGATGATAAAATTTGGCTTCTTAAAGACGAAGAATAAAAGCAAATAGCAAGTAATTTTGAGCAGGTACGAAAAGAGAGGAGTCTCATCTCAAAAAGAAGATGTACATAAGGCCATCTCTAATATTGACAAAGGTGTTTTTCCTAATGCTTTCTGCAAAATAGTTGAAGATATACTAGGAGGAGACGACAATTATTGCAACATAGTACACGCAGATGGTGCAGGTACAAAATCTTCATTAGCATACCTTTATTGGAAAGAAACTGGCGACCTTTCAGTGTGGAGAGGTATTGCACAAGATGCTTTGGTAATGAATTTAGATGACATTATCTGCACAGGTGCAATGGGTCCTTATTTGCTATCTAACACAATTGGAAGAAACAAACACCTAATTCCAGGTGCAGTAATTAAAGAAATTATTGATGGATTTGAAGAGTGTATTGATAATCTATCCTCTTTTGGTGTTGATATTAAATTTACCGGAGGCGAAACTGCAGATGTCGGAGACCTTGTAAAAACTTTAATAGTTGATAGTACAGTTGCTTGTAGAGCTAAAAGAAAGGATATAAAAGAAGTAGATATTCAAGATGGAGATGTTATTGTGGCATTTGCATCTTACGGAAAAGCTACTTACGAAAAAGAGTATAATTCTGGAATAGGTTCAAATGGTCTTACCTCTGGCAGGCACGATTTACTAAATCATAGCTATTTTGCTAAATACCCAGAGTCTTTTGATAAAAACACAGATGAAGAGTATATCTACAGTGGAGAGTTTAATCTAACTGATGAATTAATAGGAACGGATTTAAATATTGGTAAAGCACTTTTGTCTCCTACAAGAACATACGCTCCGCTTCTAAACCAATTTTTTAGTAATCAAAAATTACAGAATAATCTCCATGGTATAATTCATTGTACAGGAGGGGCTCAAACCAAAGTAATGAAGTTTTTAGATAAGACTCTGCATATCAATAAAACTAAGATGCTACCAATTCCTCCGTTGTTCAACACCATCCACAAAACTACTGGCACTTCTTTAAAAGAAATGTATGAGGTATTTAATATGGGGCATAGATTAGAAGTGTATTGCAGGCAGGAAATAGCTGACGAATTAATTGCAATTTCGAAAGAGTATAATATTGATGCTGGAGTAATAGGCCACGTAGAAAAGAGTGAAACCCCAAAGTTAAGTATTGAAGGAATTTCTTACTAATTGCGAACTAATCAAAAAGATCTTTAATCTTAAGTTTTAAAGCATCATCTTGCCTAAAAAAAGAAAATTATTCCGATTTTTATTTTACTCTCTATCGTGTCATTTTTTCATGAATAACATTATTCTTTCGATTATTTCTTATCTTTGGAAACCGAAATTTATTTAAGAAAAATGAAAAAATTATTATTATTAGTTGCATTAGCAGCATTTGTATTTGTTGGATGCAGTGATGATGGCGAAACTCCGGGAGGAGGAGGTGACGCTACAGCTCCTACTTCTTACACTCAAAAAGCATTGTTAGAGTATTTTAGTGGAACTTGGTGTCCATATTGCCCAGATGGAAAAGTTTATTTTGAAAATATTGCAGGACAAGTGGGAGCTAACTTCTCTTCTGCAGTTTATCACTACAGCGATAACATGGATAATCTTTATGACGACGAAATTGATAATAAATATGCTGCTGGTTACCCAACAGGAATGATTAATAGAGTTGGTGGTGTTGCTGCAAGTAGAGGAACATGGGATGGTACAGTAAGACAAGTTTTAGCAGAAACTGCAAAATGTGGTTTAGCAATTGATGCTTCTACTAAAACTGGTAATAACTTAGACGTAACTGTTAAATTAGGAATTGGTGCTGAAGATATGCCTGCAGGTAACTACTTCTTAACTGTTTTAATAATTGAAGATGAGATGACTGGTACTGGTACTGGATGGGATCAAAGAAACGGTTATAACGGTTCTGCTGGTCACGCATATGCCGGTAAAGGAGATCCTATCTTAGGTTATGAGCACACTAACGTTGTTAGAAATGTATTAACTAATGCCTTAGGTGATGAGTTAACTGCTGATCAAGTTAAAAGTGGTGCTTTGTCTACATTTACTTTCTCTGCAGATGTTGCAGGTTTAGGTGAAGATTTAGATGTAGTTGCATTTATCAGTGAGGCAACTACCAACTTGGCTAATCCTGCTGCTTCTACTAGTTACATTTACAATGTACAAAGAACAGATATGGGAACTAACTTAGATTTTGATTAATCTAGAAATAAACAATATTAAAAAGTCTCGCCTTTGGGCGGGACTTTTTTGTTTATAATCGTTGTGTAATCCTAAATTCAAGAAATTAAACAATACAACCTTTATTTGCACTGTGAAAGACATACGTCAGCTATCCAAAGAACAAATACTTGAAAACTGCTTAGAAATGGGCGAAAAAAAGTTTCGAGCTAATCAACTTTGGGAATGGCTGTGGCTTAAAAGTGCTACTTCTTTTGATGACATGACAAACTTATCAAAGTCTTTTCGTAAAAATTTGAAATTAAACTTTGAGATTCTTCCAGTATCGATAGCCAATAGTCAAAAAAGTTCTGATGGTACCATTAAATATGCCTTTAGATTAAATGATGGATTTTTAGTAGAAGGTGTACTAATTCCTTCCAAAGATAGAGTAACTGCTTGCATTTCTTCTCAAGTAGGGTGCAGCCTAAGCTGTACTTTTTGTGCCACAGGATTTTTAAAAAGAGAAAGAAATCTAAGACTTGACGAAATTTATGATCAAGTAGCAATTCTAAAACAAGAAGCTGAAAAAGAGTACAACTTGTCTTTAAGCAATATAGTTTTGATGGGTATGGGCGAGCCACTCCTCAATTATGCTAATGTAATGGCTGGTATACAAAAAATTACATCTCCAGAAGGTCTAGGTATGTCGCCACAAAGGATAACCTTATCTACTGCTGGAATTGCTAAAATGATTAAAAAACTTGGGGATGATGGTGCTAGATTTAATTTAGCCTTGTCTTTACACTCAGCGAACAATGCTAAACGAAGTGCTATAATGCCAATAAATGATAGTAATTCTTTAGAAGATTTGACTGAAGCAATTAACTATTTCTATGACAAAACAGGAACAAGGTTAACACTAGAGTATTGTGTTATTAATGATATAAACGATGACAACTCTGAAGCTGATGAGTTGGTAACATTTGCAAGAAAAATTAGATGTAAGATTAATTTGATAGAATATAACCCTATTGATCTTGCAGAATTTGAAGCGAGCTCAATTGAAAAAGTAGAACGTTTTGCTAGTTACTTAGAAAAACATAAGCTCATTGTAAATGTTAGACGAAGTAGAGGCAAAGATATTGACGCTGCTTGTGGCCAGCTTGCGAATAAACTAACTTAAAAATTTAGCCTTTTCTTCCGCAGTTGCCAATCTACAGGTTTCTTTTTTACCAAAAACAGAATATCTGTTCCTTGCAATAAAATCGTAGACAATATCTCTTAGCCTAACAGGGATATACTTGAGGTTTTTAAAATAACTGTATGGGGATTTTAAATATGTTGCAATCTTCAATGCCGCGGTTGATTTTGAGTATAATTTACCATCATTAAAGAACATTATACTATCTGGTATTTCACCATTCCAATGTTGTGCAAGCAACTCTTCGCCGAATTTCGACTGTAATGAAGCAAACTTTAAGCGATCTTCTCGCTCATTTCTAACTACAAAATCTACAGATGAATTACAAAGGTTACAAACCCCGTCAAACAATACTATATCAAATCTTGTTTCCATTATAGAGTATAAACAACGCACAAAATGCTTTGTTATACAAATTTATATCTACATTTTTAATTCACTGATAACAATATAAATACATTTGCCAAATGGCTAAAATTTCTATTGATTTAGGCAGCGGTACTATTGAAAAAAATGTTGCCGTTATCGGTATAGACTTAGGGACTACTAATAGTTTAATCGCTTCTATCCGAGAAACTGATAGAACCCCATATTGTATAACTCAAGATAAAGAAAGCATTGTGCCAAGTGCTATACACTTTGCAGAAGACAAAACTCTTGTGGGCAAAGATGCAATTAATAAAATGATAGAGGCCCCAGAAAAAACTATCTATTCTGTAAAGCGATTAATGGGGAAGAGTTACAAGGATGTAAAACAACACGATTTAGAAGTTAATTACCAGATTATTGATGAAGAAGACAAACTCGTTAAAGTAAGAGTTGGAAATCGGTTTTATACCCCTATTGAGCTTTCTTCTTTTATTCTAAAAGAACTAAAACTGATAGCTGAGCAAAAACTAAATCAAACAATAAACAAGGTAGTAATAACGGTACCTGCATACTTTAATGATGCTCAAAGACAGGCAACAAGAGATGCGGGTAAATTAGCGGGTTTAGACGTATTACGAATAATTAATGAGCCTACAGCGGCTAGTTTAGCATATGGCTTAGGTCTTAATTCTGATGAACCAATTACAGTTGCAGTGTATGACCTTGGAGGAGGAACATTCGATATCTCGATTCTTACCATTCAAAATGGGATATTTGAAGTGCTTTCTACCAACGGAAACACATTTTTAGGTGGAGATGACTTTGATTATGCAATATCCAATTTCTGGAAAGAAGAGATTGGCATTAAAATTTTAAATACCTCTGACAAACAAGTTCTAAGGTTACATGCTGAAAGAGCAAAGAAGGCTTTAAGTAAACAAGAACAGTATAAAAAATTTGTAGTTTTAAACAACAGAACCTACACTCTTTCTCTTGATATTGTTCAACTAAATAAGCTTATTGAACCACTTATTAGTAGAACTATAGACAGTTGTAAAAGTGCCTTAAAAGATGCAGAACTATCGGTTGAAGAAATTGAAGAAGTTGTAATGGTAGGTGGTAGTACAAGAAATATTGCAGTTAAAGAAGCGGTAAAAACATTTTTTAACCGTTCTAAGATAGAAGACACTTTTAACCCCGATGAAGTTGTGGCACTTGGGGCTGCAGTTGAAGCAGATATTCTTGCAGGAAACAGAAAAGATATGCTATTACTTGATGTTACACCATTATCTCTCGGAATTGAAACATTAGGTGGGCTAATGGATGTTATGATTCCAAGAAATAACAAGATACCCTCTAAGTTTAAAAAAGAATATACAACCTCAGTTGATGGTCAAATAAACCTTCAAATCAATGTTTTTCAAGGTGAACGAGAAATGGTGGCGGATAACAGAAAACTAGGAGAGTTTATACTTAAGGGTATACCGGCAATGCCTGCTGGCTTACCTAAGGTTGAAGTAACTTTTATGCTCAATGCTGACGGAATTTTACAAGTAAGTGCTGAAGAACTTCGGTCTGGCACAAAGCAACACATCGAGATGAAACCTCAATATGGAATTTCTGATGAAGATATAAAAGAGATGCTTAAAAAGAGTTTGGACAATGCACAAGAGGATATGGACCAACGTTCAATAGTGGAGGCATCTACGGAAGCTAACCAGCTAGTTTATGCTACAGAGAAATTTCTTAAAGAAAATGAAAGCCTTGTTAAAGAAACAGATGCTGCTGTAATTAAGCAACACTCTAAAAATATAAATAAATTTATACGTGCTAAAGACCGTGATTCAATCGTTAATGAAATGGAACTTTTAAACTTAGCTACAAAGAAGTATGCTGAAATTATAATGGATCAATCTATATCTAAAGCTTTAAAGGGTAAAAAAATAAACTAAAATGCGTCTAATACTTGTTTCATTACTATTTGTTTTTAGCCCATATTTATATGGTCAAAATAATGATAGTGAAAACAAGTTGGGCATAAAAACAAGTATTAACGCTTCAACAATATTTGGATCAGAGCTAATAAATCCACGCTTTAAATATGGCTATACAGCTGGTGCATATTATCAGTATTCAATAAATAAAAAATGGGCTTTTCAAACTGAGTTTCTTGGTAATTTTAAAGGTTCAAAATTTAAAAATGGTATTGGTAAATACTCCAAAATAGCTACTTTTTATTTAGATCTTCCGTTATTGGCGGTAAGGCATTTAGATAATAATAAAACACAATCTTTATTGATTGGTCCCAGCATTTCATATCTAGCACTATCTTCACTATTTATTGGGCAACAAAAAAAAGCAGAGCTTAATGTTCTTGATTTAAAAGACATGGATTTTGGGGTGGCTATTTACTACCAAAAAAACAGCAAAATAGCTTCATTTCAAATTGGTGCAAAAATTGGTCTTACAAACGTTAATAATGGTATTAATTTTGTAGATATTAAACCAGCAACAGGTAACAACGGTACAATTAAAAATTTAGGACTTGAAATTGGTTTCTTATTCTAATGAATAAAATTAAACACATAACACTTATAGGCCTGGTAGCCATCGTAATATTTATTGCTAATAAATATACAGAACAACAAGATCAGATTAAGAGCTTAACCTCAAACTATCAAATTTTACCAGTGCCAATTCCGCAATCAATTGATTTTGCTGGAGAACAAGTTCCTTTGAATAAATTTCAAGTAAAAGAAAGGCTTGATAGAGAGCTTTTAGTTAATACTTATTGGCAAAGTAACAGTATGCTTATTTTAAAGCGTACAAGACGCTCATTTGAGGTTATAGAGCCAATATTAGCACAATATGGTATCCCGTTAGACTTTAAATATTTAGCGGTAGCAGAAAGTGGTTTGCAAAATGTAACCTCTTCAGCGGGAGCAAAAGGTGTTTGGCAATTTATGTCATCCTCAGGCAAAGCATACGGACTAGAAATAAACAACAATGTTGATGAACGCTACCATTTAGAAAAAAGCACTGTAGCCGCCTGTTTATATATTAAAGAAGCATATTTAAAATTTGGTAGTTGGACCTTAGCGGCTGCATCATATAATAGAGGTATGAATGGCATAAACAACGACATTAAAAAACAGCTTGTTTCTGACTATTTTGATTTGCATTTAAATACGGAAACATCCAGATATTTACTCAGAATATTAGCCTTAAAATCGATAATAGAGGACCCGAGTAATTTTGGTTTTATACTTGAAGACAAACACTTTTATAACTTTCAGGAAACTATTGACGTAATAGTAGATGAGTCTATTCCAAACATTTCTGAGTACTCCCAAAGCATTGGTTCAAATTATCACGTAATTAAAAGTCTAAATCCTTGGATAAAAGGAAACTTACTAAACGTAAGTGCAAAGTCTTATAAAATAAAAGCCCCACTAAAGTAAATTAGTAGGGCCCTGCTTAATATTTCAGTTTTGGATTATAATTCGTCCTGATTAAAAAAATAATCATCCGTAGAAGGATATTCCGACCATATCTCTTCTATTGTCTCAAACGGCTCTCCATCATCTTCTAATTCTTGAAGATTTTCTACGACCTCAAGAGGAGCTCCAGTTCTAATAGCAAAATCGATTAACTCATCTTTTGTTGCTGGCCAAGGTGCATCATCTAAATACGATGCTAATTCTAATGTCCAATACATAATTCTCTATTAATTTAATTGTTTAAATAAAAATTAAGGATGATAAAAACACCTATAATTTGCCGCGAAAATAGAATTAATTAACAATTATCCTAATAGCTTTTGCTTATATGTCTATAGCTTCGACTAACTCGCTTATTTCCTTGATGTTATGGCAAAAAGCAATATGCCTGTTGCAACTGATACATTTAAAGAATCAATTTGACCAGGCATTTCTATTTTTACCGTTTTGTCCATTAATGCTAATCTTTCTCTGGAAAGTCCTTTGTCTTCGTTACCCATCCACAGTACCCAAGAGTCAAGATTTTTAAAGCTTTCGCTAGTTAATACATCATCAGATTTTTCAGTAGCTGCTATTTGAGTTAAGCCCCAACTCTTTAAATAATTTAAAGTATTGGCTAAACTGCTTACCCTTGATACAGGCACTTTTAACAAAGCTCCTGCTGAAGATTTAACTGCTCCTTCTCCAATCTCAGCATTTGCCTTTACACCTACAATTAATAAATCAACTCCAAAAGCTAAACAAGATCGAGATATTGCACCAATATTTCTAATGTCTTGGATACCGTCTGCCACAAGGATTTTAGGAGGTTTCCCACCTTCAAATAAACGTGTTACTGTTTCTTCTAGAGGTACAAAATCTATTGGACTTTTTATAGCTACTACACCTTGATGGTTAGCACGTGTAATCCTATTCAGTTTTTCAACCGGCACCATTTGAAATGGTGTGTTGTCCGTTTTACATAGTTGCCTTAAAACACCAATTTTCTGCTTATCAGCAGACGTGTTAACAAAAACTTTCCCAACAGTTTCACTGCTGTTTAAGAGGTCTTCCACAGCATGAAAACCTATGACTATACCTTGTCTTGACAATTTAAACTGGTTTAATAACCAACATTATATTGCTTAAACAAGTCAGTAAACTTAGTTTCTAACTCCTTTCGTTCGTATTTTCCTGCCAATGGACCAATGTTTCTAAGAATCTCTAAATTCTCTCTTTTATCGCCTTCGACGCTTTGCATACCTTTAGATCTAAATCTACCATAGTATTTAACCAATTCTGCTGCATCTTCACCTACTTCGTTCAAAAACTTATCTCCCTTTTCAATTTCATCCGCTTTATAATACACTTCTGCACTAGCAGCTTTTAGCCTTAGGTTCATAGGTAATATGGTTTCTGGCATAGCACTATAACATTTATCTAAAAGATTTACAGCTGAATCTAATTTATTAGTATTGGCAAAATAGTCTGCAATTTGAACAAACATCGACCTAAGATTTTGAGGCACTAACTGTGCTTTGTCATCTAGGTTTAACGTTCCGTTCTCCATTCCACCCCACTCATAAGTATTCATTAATCTATCATAAAGTAGATCCATGTCATCCATTCCTCTCATTCTACTATTTGCCTCTATAGGCAATAGTTGATAGGTCAAACCATTGTTTCTTAAATACTTATCAAGGTTAAGATAAACCGAAGAACCCGTAGTTGTTGTCCAATAGATTGGTCTTTTCCAACCTGTTTTGGCATTGGTAGAAATAATGTCTAATACAACCATATCTCCTTTGCTCAAACCATTTCTGCCAATATTCCACTTCAATTTATCTACAATTTTAGCAGTGTCTTTAGTTGGAATAAACCCAGAAGCTATTGCCGCACTTTTATCTACATCTACACTAAAGTTCTTTACTGGGAAAATATTTACCAATTCATCACTTTGAGCACGTTGTTGCTTCGATTGATCATCGCTTGTCATATAATCCAATACTTGGTGTAAAGGATAAAACTGTTTTTGATTAAAGTTCTTATCAAAATAACGGATATACTCTCGTTTACCTGCAACTAGTTTTTCTGCAGGAATAGATAATGGCAACGGTTCAGAGTCAAAAACTTTACGTCTTAAAGCACTTGAATACCATTCTGTAGGCAATAAGCTAAGGTTTATAACTCTAATATCTGTTCTAACTCCTTCTACGTTTTGAGCGTACCAAAGTGGATATGTGTCATTATCGCCATTTGTAAATAAAATGGCGTTTTCTGCACAACTATTTAAGTAGTTTTTAGCAAAAGAAATTCCAAGATATCTGTCTGACCTATCGTGGTCATCCCAGTTTTGCGATGCCATTAATATTGGTGCTCCCAAGAGCCCAATAACAGTTGCGGCAGTTGCGGCAGTTGCTCTATTTACATACTTTTTAACCAAATCTGCAATAAACAGAACTCCCAAGCCTATCCAAATACAAAAAGTTTGAAATGATCCAACATTAGTATAATCTCTTTCTCTTGGTTCCATTGGAGGTTGGTTTAGGTATACAACTACTAACAAACCTGTAAACAAAAACATTACAAGTACAGAGTAAAAGTCTAGTTTGTCTTTCTTGTATTGAACAACTACTCCCAATATACCCAATAATAAAGGCAAGAAGTAATACACATTTCTTCCTTTATTATAAGCTAAATGTTTCGGTAGATCGTCTTGAGGTCCAAGTCTTGAGTTGTCTATTGGAGTAATCCCTGAAATCCAATTTCCTTGCTGATTATTACCAGTAACATTTTGTAAATCATTTTGTCTTCCTGCAAAATTCCACATAAAATACCTCCAATACATCCAGCCAATTTGGTATTTAAACAAGAATGTAAGGTTGTTTTTCATAGTAGGCTTTTCCATTTCAGCCATAGCTAATTGTTCCGCAATTTCACGATTCCCGGGATCTGCCTTTGCTTTATTTTTCAAATCACTTACTCTGTAGAAATTTTCTTCCATACCACACCAAATAGGGTAATAGTTGGATTTTTCAGTATTATCTCCCATTCTAGGGAAAATTGTTGAGTAATTAGGATCAAACTTATATTCAGGCTTTGTGCCTATCTCTTCATATTCGTTATCTCCTCTCCTATATGTTTTTCTCCCTTCGTCTATTGCAACTAATCTTGCATTCCAATAAGGCCCATAAATCAAAGCTCTCTCACCATACTGTTCACGATTAATATAGCTCAATAAACTTTGAGCATCTTGTGGATCGTTCATATCTATAGCCGGTTCAGCTGTAGATCTAATAACAACCATAGAGTAAGATGAAAAACCAAGCATAATAAATGCAAAGCATAATAATATAAGGTTAGCCATCGGCTTGCTTCCCTTCATCATATAGTTGAACCCATATAGAATTATACCACCAACAATTAATCTAATAAACAAAGACCCTATACTTAATGAACCTGCAGCTAAGATTAGTATGCCAAACATCGCTGCTGCAACATATCCTAAGGTTTTCTTATTACGGTGAGTAAACATTAATGCTATAGCAATAGTTACTGCTATAAACAACATTAAAAATACAGATCCTGAATTAAATGGTAAGCCCAATGAGTTTACAAAAAATAAATCAAAGTTAGCAGCCATTACTGGTGTCTTAGGTATAACAATCCATTGCAAGAAAGCTATTGACCCCAAACCTATTGCTGCAGCCTTAAACAAATTCCATTTAGTAACTTCATATTTGTTGAAGAAATAGTAAAACAAAATTGCAGGAATAACCAACAAGTTAAGGAGGTGAAGACCGATACCTAAACCTATTACATAAGCTATAAAAACAATCCACCTGTCAGCAGTTTCTTCGTGTTTAACACCTTCCCACTTAAGAATTGCCCAAAAGGCCAAGGCCATAAAACAAGATGAAGCAGCATAAACTTCAGCTTCAACTGCACTAAACCAAAACGAATCCATAAATGTTACGGATAATGCAGCTACTAAACCAGCACCTATAATTGCAATTGCATTTCCTAAGCTTGGTTTTTCTACGTTAATGCCTTCTCCCGTAATCTTCTTTGCAAAATGAGTAGTAATCCAAAACGTAAACATAACTGTTGCTGCACTAGCAACGGCAGACAGCATATTTACGGCTATAGCAACTTCGTTTGTTCCTGGTTCAGCAAAAATGCTAAAAACTCTACCCAACATTAAAAATAGTGGGGCCCCTGGAGGGTGCACAACCTGCAATCTATATGATGCTGAAATAAATTCTCCACAATCCCACAAACTAACCGATGGCTCTAAAGTTAAAACATAAACTACTAATGCAATAACAAAAGTAAACCAGCCAAGAATTGTATTAATTCGCTTAAAATTATTCATATACGTGATTTTCTATTTTTCTAAAACGGCGAAAATAAAGTTTTAGTTGCTCCGTTAGTCAAAAAAATGGATTGATTTTCTAAACATTGGCAAACTAACTTACTTTTGAACGCATTAGGCAATATACAGACATGCAAGTAGGTGAATATCAAATTTTAAATAGAAATTTTGATGAATTAATAGCATTTGCGAAAGATCATCACAATAAGTTCAAAAATGCAGACCCTTTTCCTAGCATCTATTTTGACCATTTTTTTAATGAAGACTTTCTTAATGATGTGCTAAATGAGTTTCCCTCTTTAGGAGACAAAAAAGACATCCAATATAACAACCCAAATGAGGTTAAGTTAGCAAGTAGAGGAGAGCAAAAATTTGGTAAAAGAACCAAAGTTTTAATGCATTTCCTTAATTCAGAACCATTTTTAAACTTTTTAAGTGAACTTTCTGGTATTAAAAATCTAATACCAGATGCATATTTTGAGGGAGGAGGGTGTCATCAAATTATGCCAGGTGGAATGCTTAAAATACACGCAGATTTTAACAAGCATAAGCTTAATGGTTTAGATAGAAGGTTGAACTTTCTAGTTTACTTAAACAAAGATTGGCAAGAATCATATGGCGGTCATTTTGAATTATGGAATGACGATATGACTGAAAGTAGGGCTAAAATTTTGCCACTGTTCAATAGAGTGGCAATGTTTTCTACAACAGATTTTTCCTACCACGGACATCCAGATAAACTCAAATGTCCTGAAGGAAGAAGCCGGAAATCATTGGCTCTATATTATTACACCAATGGAAGACCAAGAGAAGAGATTAACGCGGGTTTTGAAGATCACGTAACCTTATTTAAGGAACGTTCAGGTAATCAGTCAGAAAAATCTATGAAGGTCTACAATACTTTTGTAAAGGTTATAACCGACCTAATGCCTCCCCTTGTTTTTAGAGTATTAAGAAAAATAAGGAATAGATGATTAAACTTCGGTTAATTGTGACTTATATTAACTTTTATTTGCACTGATATTTTAAAGTGAAAGATCAATTCCACATTAACAACTGCCCTGTTTGTAACAGCAACAAGTTTTCTCACTTCCTAAACGTGCCTGATTGGCTCGTTTCCAAAGAAAGTTTTGAAATTGTTGAGTGTAACCAGTGTACATTTAAGTTTATATCAAATGCTCCAACTCCAGAATTAGCTGGCCCTTATTATGAAAGTGAAGAGTATGTTGAACACAGTGATACCAAACAAGGTTTAATCTATACAGTTTATCATCAAGCCAGAAAATGGATGTTAAAGTACAAGCTACGAACAATCAAAAAGCATCAAAGTGGTAATAAATTATTGGATATAGGTTCAGGTTCGGGATACTTCTTAAACTTTATGAAAAAAAACGGGTACGATGTAACCGGAGTTGAAATAAGTGATAAGGCCGTTGAACTTTGTAGAAAGACCTTTGGCATTAGTGCTTATTCTCCAGCTGAATTTTTAAAAAACAACCTAAATAAAGATTTTGACTTGATAACTATGTGGCACGTGTTTGAACACGTATATAGCTTTAATGAATATTTTGAGACTATTTCAAAATCTCTAAAGAAAACAGGAACTTTAATAGTTGCACTGCCAAACTGTTTAAGTTTTGATGCTTCTTACAACAAAGAGTACTGGAATGGTTTCGACACACCACGACATTTGTGGCATTTTACACCCGCAACCTTTAAGGCTTTTGCAGAAAAAAGAGGATTTAAACTCAAAAAAATGCATAGTCTTCCATTAGATCCGTTTTTTAATGCTATGGTAAGTGCTTCTTATAAGAGGAAGTTTACATTTCTACCCTTCACTTTCTTTATAGGGTTATTAAGCTCAATAATAGCATTATTTAACTTTAACAAGACCAGTTCCATTATCTATATCTTAGAAAAAGAATAGCTTAAAGAATTGAGAATTTCTTAATAATTAGTGTCCCGTTTTCGATTAATCTAAGAAAGTAAATTCCTTGCGATAAACCTTCAATACTAGCAGTATTAGAAACTATCTTAACCTTTCTGGATATCCCATTTAAGTCAACTATTTCACAATATTTATTGTTAAACTGCCCTCCAGATATATTAATTATTTGATTTGCTGGGATTGGATAAATTACAATGTCTTTTGGAGTAATTGCATCAACATTTACAGTTTTACCTTCGCTTATTGAAAGTGTATCAAATATTACAACATCACCCGCCGTGTTGTTTCTATTGTTTGTTGCCAATACCGCTCCATATATTTTTACATCACCCGTTCCTGTCGCAGGTGCTTTCCATTCCACATTCCAAACTCTAGAGCCATTGCCCGAACCACTCATAAACTTGTGAGTTGCACGATTTGTCTTTGAGGTTACTTCTGAGTTACCGATAAATTCACCAACAATACTACCCGCGTTATCTTCTGCAGTTGTCTCAAAACCAAACCTACTGATTCCACTTTTTTCAACTTCTATAGTAAGCGTATATGTTTGTCCAGGAACATAACCAGTTTCGGGTATATTTAAACTGAGCATTTCCTGGCCAAGTGGAGTTTTACCCGCGTGGCAACCTCCGTTAGTTGCACAAGACTTACCGTCGGTTTTAGATCCCGTATAGCCACCTGGAGATCCACCACTATTGGCCATCAAAGCCACGGAAACTATTGCCATTATAATTACTTGAAATTTCTTTACTACCATAAATAAGAAACAGAAATAGCTAATAAAAGATTTAAGAGAAAGTATGCGGTTGCATAGTTATCTACATTTTATTTTGTATCGTGTTAATATTTAACTTAGATTTGCACGAAATATTAGGAGAGGAAAGGGGGTGTCAGCCCCCTTTTTCTTACTATAAAATTTTGAATATTAAAAATTACATATCACAATTAATTAGCAAGGAATTGCAAGATTCTGATTGTTTTTTAGTTGGTGTACGAAGCAATGAGTCTAATACTGACTTTAAGTTTTTTATTGATGGTAAAGAAGGAGTTGGCATAAAAACAATAAGCAAGCTAAGTAGAAAGGTTTCAAACACCTTAGATGAAGATGAAAGTCTTGATGATACCCCCTTTAGGTTCGAAATATCGTCGCCTGGAGTGGATAATCCTTTAATAGACAAAAGACAATATAGCCAACATGTTGGCAGAGAATTAAGTATAAACCTAAATAACGGGAACAATATTGAAGGTGAACTATTACATGTCAAGGAAGATACCTTAACACTAAAAGTTCAGATATCGAAGCAAAAATTTGCGGAGGAAATAATATTGTTTGACGGTATAAATCAAAGTACAGTAAAAATATCCTTTAAATCTAAAAAGAAATGAGCTTACAACTAGTAGAATCTTTCTCGGAATTCAAAGAATTTAAAAACATCGATAGAGCAACAATGATGCGTGTTCTTGAAGATGTATTTAGAACCATGATTAGAAGAAAATATGGTTCTGATGATAATTTCGATGTTATTGTTAATACAGATAATGGTGACCTAGAAATTTACAGAAATAGAGAAATTGTTGACGAGGATGAAGTAGAAGATACTAACAAAGAAATTACTTTATCTGAAGCAAAACTTTTAGAAGACGATTATGAAATTGGTGAAGAAGCTATAGAAGAAATTAGTATGGCCGAGTTTGGCAGAAGAACCATACTAACTGCAAGACAAACGCTATTATCTAAAGTTCTTGAATTAGAAAAAGATGAATTCTATAAGAAATATAAAGATAGAGTTGGAGAAATTGTTGTAGGAGAAGTTTACCAAATTTGGAAGAATGAAATAATGGTGTTAGACGATGAGGGCAATGAATTAATCTTGCCTAAACGTGAAATGATACCAAGAGACTTCTTTAAAAAAGGCGATTCTGTTAGAGCTGTGGTATTAAGAGTTGAAATGTACAACTCAAATCCTAAGATTATTTTATCTAGAACAGCTCCCGAATTCTTGGAAAGATTATTTGAGCTTGAAGTTCCTGAAATTTTGGATGGTTTAATTACCGTTAAAAAAATAGTTAGAGAGCCGGGTGAAAGAGCAAAAGTTGCTGTGGAAAGTTATGATGATAGAATTGACCCTGTTGGAGCTTGTGTTGGGATGAAAGGTAGTAGAATTCATGGCATTGTAAGAGAGTTAAAAAATGAAAACATTGATGTTATCAATTTCACAACTAATTCTCAATTACTTATTCAAAGAAGTTTAAGCCCTGCTAAAATTTCTTCTATCAATTTAGATGAAGAAAATAAAAAAGCAGATGTATTTCTCCCTGCAGATCAAGTTTCTCTTGCTATTGGAAGAGGCGGACATAATATTAAGTTAGCTGGCAAACTTGTAGGTTACGGAATTGATGTTTACAGAGAAACCAATGAGGAAGAAGATTTAGATGTTGATTTGGATGAGTTTGGAGATGAAATTGATAGCTGGATATTAGATGAATTGAAAGGTATTGGTTTAGATACTGCTAAGAGTGTACTGGATATGACTAACGATGATTTAGTTGCAAGAACTGAATTAGAATTAGAAACTATTGAAGAAATTAAGAAAATATTAGAGGCTGAGTTTGAATAAATAATACAATATGGATTAAAGTATTATTTTCGAACGAGGTTTAGCATAGATGGCTGACAAGACAAAGACATATAGAATAAATAAGGTTGCTACAGAGTTTAATGTAAGTTGGAAAACTATTGTTGACCATTTGCAAGAAAAAGGGTTTGATGTTGAAACCAAAATAACTGCAAAAATCAACAACGAAATGTATGAAGATCTATTGACTTTTTATCAAAAAGATAAACAAGCAAAAGAGGAATCTAAACAACTTGAAATTAACATTAGGAAAGATGCAAGGACTAAGGAAATAGTTAGAGATCCTAAGGTTTCTACTCCTGATCCCGAGTATTTTCCAAAAGAGGAAACAATCCTTATTAAGGATACAACTTTGTCCACAAAACCTAAGGAAGAAGAGGCGGAACAAAAGGTTGTAGAGGAAGAAAAAGTTGAAGTTGAAGAACCTGTTTCTGAAAAACCGAAAGAAGAAACTCCTAGAGAAGAAATATCCAAAGAAGAAGTTGTCGAAGAGGTTATTGAACCAATAATTGAAGTTTCTAAGTCAGCTGAAGAGGTTGTTGAAGAAACTGTCATTGAGGAGAAAAAAGAAGGAGAAACAGAAGACGATGGCAAATTAGCTGGACCCAAAGTTTTAGGCACAATTGACATTAACGCAAATAATCCGGTCAAAAAGAAACCTTCAAAGTCTAAATCTATTAAGAAAGAAGCTAAAGCTGAAGTAACTGAACCTGAAGCAACCACAACAGAAGTTTCTGAGGAAGAAGAAAAGCAAGAAGTACACGAAACAAATTACAAAAAACTTCAAGGCACTAAAATACTTGGTAGCATTAAAATAGTTAAACCTGCTAAAAAGGAAAAAACTAATCCGTCTAATGAACCAAAGAAAAAACGTAAGCGTATTAGGGGTGAAAAAGTAACAGCCGAAAAGCTTAGATCAGAAAGAAGTAAACAGAATAGACATCCTGATAAAAAAGAGGTTTCTGAAAAAGAAATCCAAGATAAAATCAAAAAGACACTTGCAAGAATGTCTGGTCAAAAACAAACTCCTGCTCATGGGGGTAAGATCAGAAAGAAAGCAAGAAAATTCAGAAGGCAAGAGCACAAAAAGAAGTGGGAAGAAAAACAACTTCAAGACCAGATTGAAAGTAAGATATTGGATGTAACTGAGTTTGTTACAGCTAATGAACTTGCAAATATGATGGATGTTAGTGTTAACGACATTATAAGTGCCTGTTTCTCCTTAGGAATGATGGTTTCCATTAACCAAAGGTTAGATGCTGAAACCTTACAAATTGTAGCAGAGGAGTTTGGTTTTGAAGTGAACTTTGTAGATGCAGATGAAACTATCGAAATTGAGGAAGAGGAAGATAATCCAGAAGATTTAAAACCAAGACATCCAATTGTTACGGTTATGGGGCACGTAGACCACGGTAAAACATCTTTACTTGATTATATTAGAAATGCCAACGTAATTGCTGGTGAAGCTGGAGGAATAACACAGCACGTTGCAGCCTACGAAGTAGAGCTGAATAGCGGCAACAGAATGACCTTCATTGATACTCCTGGTCACGAGGCCTTTACAGCAATGAGGGCAAGAGGTGCTCAGGTTACTGATATTGCAATTATTGTAATTGCAGCTGACGATGCAGTAATGCCTCAAACAAAAGAGGCCATTAGTCACGCACAAGCAGCAGAAGTCCCTATAGTTTTTGCTTTTAACAAAATAGATAAGGATGGAGCAAACCCAGATAGAGTAAGAGAACAATTATCTGCTATGAACATTCTAGTTGAAGAATGGGGTGGGAAATATCAATCTCAAGAAATTTCAGCTAAACAAGGTTTAAACATTGAGGCGTTGCTAGAAAAAGTTCAATTAGAGGCAGAGATGCTTGAACTAAAAGCTAATCCGGATAAAAGTGCTAAAGGGGCTGTGCTTGAAGCCAAGCTAGAAAAAGGTAGAGGTGTTGTTACATCAATGCTAATTCAAGAGGGTACGCTTAGAATGGGTGATGCCTTAGTAGCTGGTCAGTATTTTGCCCGAGTTAAGGCAATGTTTAATGAAAGAGGACAAACTGTAGAAGAAGCTGGACCAGCTTCTCCAATATCAATACTTGGTTTTTCAGGCACGCCAACTGCCGGGGAAACATTCCAAGTTATGATGGATGAGTCCACAGCAAAAGATGTTGCTAATAAAAGAGAGCAATTACAAAGAGAGCAAGGAATTAGAGCTACCAAGCATTTAACACTTAAAGAAATTGGTAGAAGGCTTGCAGTGGGTAACTTTAAAGAGCTCAATTTAATTATAAAGGCAGATGTTGATGGTTCCGCTGAAGCACTTTCAGATTCATTAATTAAGCTTTCAACGGAAGAAATTCAGATTAATGTTATACATAAATCTGTAGGACCAATTACAGACAATGATGTATTACTTGCGACTGCATCTGATGCCATTGTTATTGGTTTCCAAGTAAGACCAATTCCAAGTGCAAAAAGACTTGCTGAAAATGAAGAAATAGAGATTAGACAATACTCTATTATCTATCAAGCAATTGATGAAATTAAATCTGCAATGGAAGGTTTACTTGATCCTGACTTAGAAGAACAAGTAACCGGTACTGCTGAAGTAAGAGAAACATTTAAAATTACTAAAGTTGGAACAATTGCTGGTTGTATGCAAATTGAAGGTAAAATGTTCCGAGATAATAAGGTACGCCTTATTAGAGATGGTGTTGTTATATACACAGGTGAACTTGAATCGCTAAAACGTTTTAAAGATGATGTTAAAGAGGTTAATAAAGGTTACGAATGTGGTATGCAAATTAAAAACTACAACGACGTACAAATAGATGACCTTATAGAAGGCTTTAGAGAAGTTGAAGTTAAGCGTAAGCTAAAATAGAAACAAGTCTTAAGTTTTTATCCTTCTATTTTCTTATTAAATTGCACCAATGAATAGGTCAATTATTAAGGGCTTAGGTTACTATGTGCCAGAAAACATAGTAACTAATAAAGACCTGTCTTCTTTAATGGATACTGACGATCAGTGGATTCAAGAAAGAACTGGAATAAAAGAACGTAGATGGATTAAAAATGATGAAGATAACACCACTTCTATGGGGGTTAAAGCTTCATTAAATGCGATAGAAGATGCTAAAATTGATAAAAATGATATTGACTTTATCATTTTTGCAACATTATCACCAGACTACTATTTCCCTGGACCAGGTGTAAGCGTTCAAAAAGAACTAGAGCTTGATAATATTGGAGCTCTTGATGTAAGAAACCAATGCAGTGGCTTCGTTTATGCTATATCCGTTGCCGATCAATTTATTAAAACAGGTATGTATAAAAACATACTAGTAATTGGTTCTGAGTATCAAAGTGGAGGGTTAGATACAACCACTAGAGGGCGAGGCGTATCTGTAATATTTGGAGATGGTGCTGGTGCAGCTATTGTTTGTGCCTCTGACGAGCAAGATAAAGGAATTTTATCCACTCATTTGCATTCACAGGGAGCACACGCCAAAGAACTGGCTTTGTTGGGACCTAGTACATCTCATTGGGTTCATAAATTAATAAAAGATAATGACCCAGAAGACATTAGTTACTATCCTTATATGAATGGAAATTTTGTATTCAAACAAGCTGTTACAAGGTTTCCTCAAGTAATAAGTGAAGCGTTGGAGCAAAATGGTTATCAAGCCAAAGATATAGACTTGTTAATACCGCATCAAGCTAACTTGAGAATTGCACAGTTTGTCCAACGGTCAATGGGGTTAAATGAGGATCAGGTTTTTAACAACATTTCAAAATACGGCAATACAACAGCTGCATCTATTCCTATTGCAATGGCAGAAGCAAAACAACAAGGTAAAATAAAAGATGGCGATTTAATTTGTCTAGCTGCTTTTGGTAGCGGTTTTACCTGGGCGAGTGCCTTAATCCGTTGGTAAAAATTAATGCCTAAAACCAAAAAGACAATTGGCATAGCTGACATTTTGGATATCCCTTCAGCCGGAATTTACAAAATACCTTGTAAAGTAGATACGGGAGCATATAATTGCTCCATAGATTGTTCTTACTTTGGCATAGTTTCTATAGATAATGAATCCTACTTAGAATATACCTTGCTTGGTGATGAGTATACTCAAAAATCTAGCAGAAAACAGCTTACAAAAAATTTTATTCAAAAGAAGGTGAAGAGCTCTAACGGGGTAAGCGAATACAGATATCAAGTAGAATTAGAAGTGGTGATTTTTGAAAATAAATATAAAGCTATTTTTAACCTCAGTAAACGTCATAATATGAAATACCCAATTCTGCTTGGAAGAAAATTATTGAGTAAAAATTTTTTGGTAGATGTATCTAGAAAGAATATATCAATAGGGAAAACTAAGAAGCATTTAAGTTACTACCTTTAATGCTTTAAATTGCTTTTTATCAGAACTTCTAAACTGAAAGCGACTACCCACCAAGAAATAGCAAACAATAATTAGTGCTAGGTACTTAGCCTTTCTCAACTTTAATAACTTTTTTATCGATTATGGAATAAACAGAATCGCACAAATTAAGTTCATCCTTTTTGTGAGTAATAAAAATAGCAGTTTTACCTAGGTCCTTTAGTGCTTTTACAGATGATAGCGTTTGTTCAATTGATGCGGAATCTAAATTATTAGTAGCTTCATCAAATATAAATATCTCCGAATCCTTATAAAGAGCTCTTGCTAGTGCAATTCTTTGCCTTTGACCTCCAGATAATTTATTGCCCAATTCTCCAACTTGTGTTTCAAGCCCTTTTTCCAAAGATTTAACCCATTCTAACAAGTTTACCGCTTCCAAACACCTTTCAACCTTTTTTAAATCGATGTTACTTTGTAAAAATCCAATGTTTTTAAGAATGCTATCGTTTAACAAAAAAACATCTTGCTTTACGTATGAATAAAGAAATCTATAGCTGTTAATATTATCTTCATTGATGGGCATATTATCTACAGAAATCACCCCTCTTTCCAAAGGAAAAAGTGAAGTTAAAATATTTACAAATGTGCTTTTACCACTTCCACTTTTACCAATAAGTCCAACAAAATCACCTCTATGTATAGATATTGATGCCCCATCTAAAATCTCATTATCTCCATAAGAAAAAGAGATATCATTAAGTGAAATAGTGTTTGTAAAAGCTATTTTTTCTATTTTTTCGTCATTTGTTTTTATCTGCCACTTTTTAAAATCATCATCAAAATAATTCAATAGATGGCTATAGGTGGATAATGTATTCATAGAACCAATTATTCTATTTAAACTGGGTAAAAGTCTAAAAGATATGCCAGCGTACAAGCTTATATAAGATATTAGGTTTGAGTTACCCTCATTATTTACCAAAACATACAAAACAACAGCAAGAATGCCAGTAATGGCAACAACTTCATAAATCCTTATAGGAATAAAATTGGTGTCAATATAAATACTCCCTTTTAGGGTAAAAAATTCCTTCTTACGGGCTTTAAACTCATCAATAAACTTTTTGGTTCCATTCCAAAGTTTAATATTAGCAATACCCTTACTTAGTTGGTTAATGTTATCATAAACCAAAGGTGAAATTTCATGAATTTTACTTCCTTTTTTCTGTAATTGTTTTCTGTTAAAAATTATGAGAAAGGCAGCAGTTGGTAATAGAGTTAATGCTAAAAATGTAAATAATACAGGATTATAAAATGCCACTGCACTCATTAAAAGAATAACAATGAAAAGTTCTGAAAGTAGTAATATACTTGGGGTTATCACCAAGTCCGGAAGTGCCATAATGCCCCCAAACAATTCGTTTACAAGTTGCGATGTCCTTCGTTTTACAAAATATAGTAAGTCGCTATGAGCTAACTGATCATACCTTTTTTCTGCTATACCTTCGGTTACTTCATAAGCAAACTTTACCTGCAGCTTATTAATAAATACAATGAGTGCATTCTTTACAATGTAAACAGCTAACAGAACAACAGAAATTAAAACTACAAAGTGAATTTGATCGGTAATTCCAAAATATTGACTGAGTAGTTTGGTGAAAAAATTATGGCCAATAAATTCTGGTTTTAAAATAGAAAGTATGGTGTGCAGAAGAACGGATACTCCAAGAATTTCCAGAAAAGCTGCAGCAATGGCTAACAAAACCGTTAACCAATATTTATGCTTTTGAGATTTTGAGAATACCTCAAATAGTTTAACCCAGGTTTCGGATAGCCTTTTAACCTTAATCATTCAATGATTTCAATTAATTCTAGCTCTATAATTATTGGCATATAACCAGTTACTTTACTATTACCTATAGGACCAAAGGCTTGAGTTGAGGGTACAACTGCTCTTAAACTCTCTCCTTCACTCATTTTCCTACTTAATTCCTGTATTCCTAACAATATACTTCTGTCGTTTACATCATAAACCAAGGGATCATTGTCTTTGCTGTAGGCAATAATTTTATCGTTTATGGATTTAATAAGGTACTTAAATTTTGCTTTCTTAAATTCAGTTCTGGCATTGGCACTTTGTTTTAGAGTCTCATAATAAATCCCAGTTAGCGAATCGTACTTTGTATTCCAATTTGATTTTTTTAGATACTTCGTTATAAGTTCACTCTCAAAACCTAATTTATGAGCCACATATGATTTGGAACTAAGTTTGTCTGAAAAATAAATAGTACAAGAAATCTTTTCACCAGGACTAAGATAACTTGGTACCGAACCATTAAATGCCTGATAAAAATCTCTTGCACTGCACCTTACTTTAACACTATCTGATGAGCAGGTTTGTTCTAGAATTTTATATAAATCAGATCCAATATTTGCCGCATTTGCAACAAATTCAACCTTTCTACCAAGTTTCTTTGTGTTAAGATAAACTGAATCTTTAGCATTTCTTGCTTCAATATCAATCAACCAATGCGTTAAATTAGTATCCAAGCATTCTTCACCAAATCTTTTGTATTCAATATCTCCTATCGTATTGAATTTTGTTTCAGTACATCCAAGAAGAAAACCGGCAAATAATATTGGTATAATAATTCTCACTCCAATAAATTACTGTAACTCTTAATGCTTTCTTTAAACTTGTTTAACGTGTTTTCTAACGTATCCTTACTTGCACCACCTGCTGCATTTCTGTGGCCACCTCCGCCAAAAAACTCAGCGGAAAACTCATTGCAAGGAAAATCACCCTTACTTCTAAAGCTCATTTTAACCAAATATTCTCTATCGATAACCAATGCACTCATTACAACTCCTTTTATAGCCAAGCCATAGTTTACAAAACCTTCAGTATCTCCGGTTTTTACATTATACCTCTTAAGTTCTTCGTTCGTTAAATGTGCCAGAGCAATTTTTCCATCTTCTATTATTTCAATCTTATTGGATAGGTAGTAGCCTAGCAGCCGTAACCTTTCAAGTCTATTTTGGTCAAACAACTGCTCGTATATTTTTGCCGGAACTACCCCTAAATCCATAATGTCTGCAGCCGTTCTAATAGTAGTACTTGTAGTGCTACCATATTTAAATGATCCTGTATCTGTTATTAAGCCAGTATAAATGCACTCTCCTACCTCCTTAGTCAATAACTTTTTATCTAAAAACTCTGTGATATAATGATAAATGAGCTCACAAGTAGAACTTGCTCCAATACTACAATAGCGTTCATTATCAAAATTTTGAGGATCTCTATGGTGATCAATTAAAACTATCTTGGCGTTGCTTTGATCTACAACCTCCCCCATTTTATTAATCCTACCCAAGGCATTAAAATCTAAGCAAAAAATATAGTCTGCATCCAAAATATCTTTATTTGATTGCTCTTCATTACCTTCATATACAATTACATTTTCATTGCTAGGTAACCACCACAAAAAGTCAGCATAATCAGTTGGAGTTATAACTTTTGAATCTACTCCTGCACTAGCTAAATAGTTATATAGTCCTAGGCTTGATCCCATTGCATCACCATCTGGTTTATGGTGGGTAGTAATAACTATTTTGCCAGAAGAAGCTTTTAAATCTGATAGGTTATGTGATATAGTATTTTGCACAGATAATATTTGCGACAAAACTCGTAAAAAGTTACATATAATTCTATTTTTGCCGCCCTAATTCGAAAAACAATGTCTAACATTACATTTACTATGATTAAACCAGATGCGGTTTCTAACGGGCATACTGGTAAAGTTATTAATGATATTATCGAAGGTGGATTTGGTATTAAAGCGATGAAATACCTTCACCTATCTAAAGAAAAAGCGGAAGCATTTTATGCAATTCATGCTGAAAGACCTTTCTTTAACGACCTAGTAGCTTTTATGACATCTGGACCTATTGTGGCTGCTGTTTTAACAAAAAATAACGCAGTTGCTGATTTTAGAACATTAATTGGTGCTACAAACCCTGCTGAAGCTGCTGAAGGGACTATTAGAAACAAGTATGCTAAGTCTATCGATGCAAATGCTATACACGGTTCTGATAGCGATGAGAATGCTGCTATTGAAGCATCGTTCTTTTTCTCTTCTTTTGAAATGTACTAGAACCATTCATCGGTTTTAGTTTCTTTTTGGTGGTGATTTGATTACCATCAACACAATTTTTCTTAATTTGAACCTTTATTATATAAATGAAGTTTAAAAACAGTTTTTTTATTTTAATGCCGTTCGTTTTTGTGGCTTTTGGTTTTTATTTAAAGGCTCAAGATGAAGGTGAAGATATATTACTAAAAGCTATAAATGTAAGCCTACAAAATGCTCACTACGATCCTGTGGCCATCAATGATGAGTTTTCTTCAAAAAGCTATGAGTTATATTTAGATAATATTGACCCAAATAAGAGACTGCTTCTAAAAAGTAACGTAGACGAATTGGAGAAATATAAGCTCCTGATCGATGATGAGACGAAAGAAGGTACATATGAGTTTTTTAATAAATCATTACAAATAATCGATAATCAAACTGTTCTTACAGAGTCTTTCTTTAACGAACTTTTATCCAGTCCCTTTGATTTTACAAAAAAAGAATCAGCAGTTTTTGGAGACAATATTCAATATGTAAACTCAATTGAAGCGTTAAAAGAAAGATGGAGAAAATATCTTAAATACAATGTTTTAACTCGTTTACATTCAAGCATATTAGCACAAGAAAAGTCAATAGAAAATGGCGATTCGGGTTTTGTTGCCTTACCGTTTGATAGTTTGGAAGCAAAAGCAAGAAACGGCGTTTTAAATATGCATAAAGATTGGTATGCTAGAATTAAAAGGCTGGAAAGAAAGGACAGACTTGCAGTTTATATAAACAGCTTAACTTCCGTTTACGATCCACATACAAACTACTTTCCACCTGCAGACAAAGACAACTTTGATATACAAATGTCTGGAAGGTTAGAAGGAATTGGTGCTCAACTTCAAGAGAAAGATGGGTACATTGAAATTACCAAAATTATTCCAGGCGGGCCATCGTCTTTACAAGGAGAGTTACAAGCAAATGATCTAATTTTAAAAGTAGCTCAAGAAGATGAAGAAGCTGTAGAAATAATAGATTGGAGAATAAACGATGCAGTAAAAATAATAAGAGGTAAAAAAGGAACTAAAGTAACCCTTACAGTTAGAAAACCAGATGGTTCTGAAAAAGATATTACCATTACTAGGGATGTTGTTGTTTTGGAAGAAACATACGCAAAATCTTTAATTATTAAAGATAAAACTGATGTTAAAGCAGGATACATCTATTTACCTAGTTTTTATGCCGATTTTAGGAACCCTAGAGGGCGATTTAGCTGGAAAGATGTAAAAGCTGAAGTAGAAAAACTAAAGGATGAAAATGTACATGGTATTGTTTTAGACTTAAGAAATAATGGTGGAGGATCATTAGACGATGTAGTAAAAATGGCTGGGTTGTTTATAGACGAAGGTCCAATTGTACAAGTAAAAGAAAAAGGTCGTGCACCACAAGTTCTGGCAGATAGATATTCCGGTGCTGAGTGGGATGGTGCCCTGATAATTATGGTTAATGAGTTTAGTGCATCTGCCTCTGAAATAATGGCTGCTGCAATGCAAGACTATAATAGAGCTATAGTAATAGGTTCTTCATCAACGCACGGTAAAGGTACAGTACAACGATTTTTAGCATTAAACCAAACCTTAAGAAGTAAAAATTTACCGGATTTAGGCAGTATTAAACTTACTATTCAAAAGTTTTATAGAATAAACGGAGATGCTACTCAATTAAAAGGAGTTAGCTCAGATGTAATTTTACCTGATAACTTTATGTATATTAAAACAGGTGAAAAAGAACATGAACATCCTTTGCAATGGGATCAAATTGAGAGTTCTACTTACGATCAAAATAGTTATAAAGTTCCAAATAAAGCGGTTAATAAAAGTGTGGCGAGAGTAAAAAACAACTCTACTTTTAAACTGATAGATGAAAATGCAAGAAGGTGGGAAAAACAAAGAGAAAAAGATGATTTTAATTTAAATCTTAAAACATACAAATTAGAGCAAGTAACTGAAAAAAAAACAAGTAAGAAGTTTGAAAATTTAACAAGAAATGAGATTGACGGTTTTGAAATATCCAATGTTAATGTTGATTTAGAAAAGATAAACTCAGAAGAGTCAAGGAAAAAGCGAAACGAAGATTGGATAAAATCCATCAAGAAAGACCCATACGTATACGAGGCTCTGCAGATTATTGAGGATTGGAAATAACATGGTTGATTTTAAACCTGTTGGAGATTCACAAATTACTTTAACTGAGCTAATGGTGCCAACAAACTCTAACTTTGGAGGCAAAATACATGGTGGGTACATATTAAGATTAATGGACCAGGTAGCTTTTGCCTGTGCTAGCAGACATAGCGGTAATTACTGCGTAACTGCGAGTGTTAACAAAGTAGACTTTTTGCACCCAGTAGAAGTTGGTGAATTACTTACCTTAAAGGCCTCTATAAACTATACTGGTAATACCTCAATGGTAGTTGGCGTAAGAGTTGAATCTGAAAATGTTAGAACCGGAACTATCCATCACTGCAATTCTTCTTATTTTACAATGGTTGCTAAAAACGAATTTGGATCAAATACAAAAGTGCCCGGTTTAATCTTGTATAGTAAAGATGGGGTAAGAAGGTATGTAAGAAGTTTAAAAAGGCAGGAACACGTTAAAATGCGGGCTAACCGATTTAAAGAAGAAGCTTTTGTTGCAAAAGATTTTGTGAAGATGCTAGAGAATAAAAATGTGAAACTAAATCTGAATTCTGAAAATATTTAGCTATTCCGTCTCACAACATTCCATCTTTTCTTCTTCCACATTATAATCTGGGCTTATATAGGGTATTCCGAATCCTGCAGAACGAACTATTAGGACTAAACCAACAATAAGCAGCATTTTAGGTGTATGCTTGTTTAGCAATTGTATTACGTTTCCCTTTCCAAATTGAGGTAAATAAGAGATTACAAGTAAAATTGGTAACGTGCCTAAACCGAAAAGCAGCATATAAAATGAAGCGTTTAAAGCACTTCCTGCATTTACTGAAAGTATTGCAGCTCCAAAAGATAGCCCACAAGGTAATAATCCATTTAAAAACCCTAAAACAATACTCCCATTGCGTCCCGGATTGATTTTTAACATAACCTTGGATATTTTTTGTGTTACTGCTTCTATTACAGCAGATAATGGCTTAATATGGCTCTTAAGGGCGTACAGAACCAATAGCACTCCACTTACTAACCCAATATATTGTTGAAGCTGAAATACCTCCAAAGGGCTAACTAGAAAATAGAAAAATAAAGCCAATGCAATGTAACCTATCCATCTACCCAAGTGATGCACCAAATGCGAGAATAGTGAATACCTTCTTGCCGTAAGACCAAGCATTAACGGACCACACATTGCTGCACAATGCAGGCTACCTAAAAGGCCAAGTACAAATGCGGACCACATCATTTTACAAACTTCTTTTTCTTAAAATATTCTTGACCATTAACAAATCCAGATGCTTCTAAATACCAAATACCTGGTTTCATCGCGTCCAAGGTTATTTGTTTTTCCTTTGATGGATCTAAGTCCTTTAATCTTATTATTCTGTCTTCCTGAGGATTAGCCAAGTATATTAGTTTTATTTCTTTAACAAACCCAATAGAATCAAAATTAAAAGTAAGATTACCCGCATTAAAAAATACAGATACCCTTTCTCCTACTTTTTCAAGTTCCATTCTTTTTGTATGGCTTTCACCTAATTCATAATAGTTGTCCTCGTATTTAGATTGACCAGAAGTGACCATCTTAATTCCCATAGCAACAATCATTACTATAAAAAGTGCCATAACAATAAATAGTATTTTACCCCAGCTTATTTTCAAAATTAAAATCTGTTTAACAGTACAAAGATGAGTAATTTGATTTAAGAAGTATTAATCTCTAACTGGAGCTAAAAATTTTGTTTTAAAGGTTTTGGCCAATTTGCCATCAATATATAAATCCAATTCCATCGGAATTTTATTAGCGTCAATATCTTTTTGTTCCATTTCGATTAAGAACACCTTCTTTTCTTCGTTGTTAGATTCTAAAATAGTATCATCTTCAGCCCTTATCAACTTGGCATTATCTGCTCTCAGTTCTAGTCTAAAATCCACATCTTCAAAAGTTTTATTTACAAGTGACAAATTATACAGATTGGTTACTTTGCCGTTTGCTGCTTCTGTATAAGTAATACCGGGTGCTTTAAACACATTTGCTTCTACACTAGTGCGTGTAGCTAAAATGCCAATTGTTGCTCCAAATAGTAATAGCATAACAAGAGAGTACGAAATAATTCTAGGAGTAAATTTAAAACCTTTTTGATTTTGAATATTGTTTTTAGAATCAATTTTTACCAAACCAATAGGTTTTTTAATTTTAACCATAACTGAATCACACGCATCCATACAAGCAGTGCAGTTTATACACTCTAGTTGAGTTCCGTTTCTTATGTCAATACCCGTTGGACAAACATCTACGCACAACCCACAATCAACACAATCTCCTTTTTCTTCCTGATCTAGTTTTTTTCTGATTTTACCTCTAGGCTCTCCTCGCACTTCATCATACGCCACAACCATACTGTTTGGGTCTAGCATTACACCTTGTAACCTGCCATAAGGACAAATAATTATACAAACTATTTCTCTTAGTTTAGCAAATACAATGTAAAAAACAATTGCAAATATTATTAAACCAATCAGTTCTATATAGTTTTCGGAAAGAGGACCAGACATTCTAGCCCATAAATCTTTATAACCAACCAGGTAAACAAAGAAGATATGGGAAATTATAAATGAAATTAACAAAAATAGAAAGTGCTTGGTACCCTTTTTTAGAATTTTCTCCTTGTTCCAAGGCATAGCATCCAACTTTTTTTGCTTATTGGCATTGCCTTCTATCCAGTTTTCAATCTTTCTGAATACCATTTCCATAAAGATAGTTTGGGGACAAGCCCAACCGCACCAGACTCTGCCAAATACTACCGTAAAGAGAACAATGAATACTAAAAGTGTAAGTGCTAAAAACACAAAGACATGGAAGTCCTGTGGCCAAAAAGGTTGTCCGAATATTACGAACTTCCTTTCGAACACATTAAGGAGTAAAAGAGGATAACCTCCTATTGTTATAAAAGGAGCCAAAAAGAAGAATGCTAAAAGAAACCAACTTAAATACGTTCTATACTTATAAAAGGCTCCTTTTATAATTTTAGGATAGATCCAAATCCTCTCCCCCTCATCGGTAACATTGGCTAAATGTTCTCGAAAAACTTCCTTGTCTGTGAATTTATTCATTTTTAGAGGTCCAAAATTAGACCTTTAAAAGTAGTAGTACTGCAACCGCAGTTTCCTTAGCTGCAGTACTTTATATTACTTAATCAGCAGGGGCCCACTTTTCACCCTCAGCCGCTTTAGCACCTTCGGGATTTGTTCCTTCTAAGCTTAAAACATATCCTGTAACCTGCTGTAATTGTTCAGGTGTAAGGTTTTCTCCCCAAGCAGTCATTCCTTTATCTAAAACACCCTCTTTAATTACATTATGGACGTTTTCTGCTCCACCTCCATGCTTCCAAAATTCATCGGTTAAATTAGGTCCAACAGTACCAGCTCCACCTTTTCCATGACAAACTTTACAGTTTTGCACGTAAATCTTTTTACCAGCATCTATATCGCTAGCTTCAGTAAGAGCATAAGTTGCTGCTTCTGCATCCTCCTCAGTTGCAGTTTCATCTTCACCTTCTGTGGGAATCCACTCATCTCCTTCTGGACCTTTAGCATTAGCAGGGTTTGTTCCTTCCAAACTAATAATGTAGCTTGTAACTTGCTGCATCATCTCAGGTGTTAAATTATCTTGCCAAGCTGTCATTCCCTTTTCAACAATACCATACTTTACAGCTTTAAAGATGTTTTTAGCACCGCCGCCGTGCTTCCAAAATTTGTCTGTTAAATTTGGTCCCACACTGCCAGCACCACCATCTGCGTGACAAACTTTACAGTTTTGCACGTAAATCTTTTTACCAGCATCTATTGCACTTGCATCTGTTAAAGCAACTACACTATTTTCATCAACACTCGCTCCTTCGCTTTCTAGGCTTGCAGATTTTTCTCCTTCTACAACTTCCATTTCAGCTAGATATTCCTCTTCTTGCGTTGGACCACTGCCTGTTACACTATACCTTACAAAATATATTAGAGCAAATAAAACTGTACCATAAAACAAGAACATAAACCATGGTGGTGGAGGGTTATCCAACTCATAAATTCCATCATGTGCCTCGTTGATTATTGTGTCTTTATCTGTTCCAACTGGTTTAACTTGGAAAATTTTCTCCCAAGTACTTCTACTATCATACATTTTTTGCTCATCTGTTTCATAAGCACCTTTTGTGTATTTTTTAAGGCTAACTGTAACCTTGTACAACAAGTAGGTAACCAAAAATAGTAATGCTACTACAAAATATATTATCCATAAAAGTGGTTCAGATAGGCCACCTTGTGCAGCTTCAGCTTCCTGAGCAAACACGTTTCCTGAAGCAAGCATTGCTATAACTGCTAGGGCTATTTTATTCTTCATTATTTTCATTATTTGATTGTTCAAATGGTAAATTAGATAATTCAGCATATTGCTTTTTGCTTAGCGAAAACATATACGCTATTGCAACCACAAATACTGCTAAAAAAATGAGAAGCGAGATAATAAGCAAGACATCAGCTCCTTCTACGTATCCAATCATTTTTCCCATATTACTTTTATTTACTTACTACGTCTTTATTATTTATATCTCTACCTAACTTATGTAGATATGCAATTAATGCTATAATCTCTTTATTAGGTTCTACTTTAGTTCCTGCCTTTTGTAAATCAGCGGTAATTGCTTTAGCTTGTTTTTCTAACTCTTTCATAGCTCTATCCTCATATCCATCAGGATAAGGAACACCTAAGCTACGCATTGTGCTAATTTTAGACTCAAGCTGAGAATAATCTCCATCTTCTTCAATTAACCAAGGATATGCTGGCATAATTGAACCTTCTGAAGTTTCTCTAGGATCTTCCATATGTCTGAAATGCCAATCTGCAGTTTTGTATACCTTAGAAGCCGTGTTTCCAGAACGTGCTAAATCCGGACCTGTACGTTTACTTCCCCATAAAAATGGATGATCATATACGTGTTCTCCTGATTTAGAATACTCACCATATCTTACAGTTTCTGACCTAAACGGACGAACTTGTTGTGAGTGGCAGTTATTACAACCTTCTCTAATATATATATCTCTTCCCTCCAATTCTAACGGGGAATAAGGTGTAACACTTGCAATTTTTGGGACATTAGATTCTACCAAGAATGTTGGCATAAATTCAATTACACCTCCAATTGCCACTGCAATAAATGAGAATACTAATAATTGAGTCGGACGTTTTTCAATCCATCTGTGCCAGTGCGAATGAGCAACTTCTCCAGTTTCCTCTTTAACCAATGGATAAGCTTCTGCAGCTTCGTCTGCCACTAAAGAACCAGATTTAATGGTTTTAACTAAATTCCAAACCATAAGTATTGCTCCACATAAATAAAGCAAACCACCAAATGCTCTAAGCATATGCATTGGTAAAATCTGTAAAGTAGTTTCTAAAAAGTTAGGATATTTTAAAATACCATCAGCAGTAAATTGGTTCCACATTTGGCCTTGGGTAAAACCAGCAAAGTACATAGGTATTGCGTAGAATAAAATGCCCAAAGTTGCTATCCAAAAGTGTGCAGAAATTGCCTTTTTAGAAAAAATACTTGTATTGTAAATTCTAGGTATGATGTAGTATAGAATAGCAAATGTTAATAAACCATTCCATCCCAATGCACCTACGTGAACATGAGCAACAATCCAATCCGTAAAGTGAGCTATTGCATTAACATTTTTAAGTGAAAGCATTGGCCCTTCAAATGTTGCCATACCATATGCTGTTAAACCAACAACCATAAATTTTAGAATTGCATCATCTCTTACTTTATCCCAAGCTCCTCTTAATGTAAGAAGACCGTTTAACATACCACCCCAAGATGGAGCAATAAGCATAATACTAAATACAACGCCTAACGTTTGTACCCAATCTGGTAAACTTGTATATAATAAGTGGTGAGGACCTGCCCAGATATACAAGAAAATTAAAGACCAAAAGTGAAGAATAGACAGTTTATAAGAATAAATTGGTCTATTCGCCATTTTAGGCATAAAATAGTACATCAAGCCTAAGAATGGTGTGGTTAAGAAAAATGCTACCGCATTATGTCCGTACCACCACTGCACTAATGCATCCTGAACACCAGCAAAAGCAGAATATGATTTTAAGAAAGAAACTGGTAATGCAAAACTATTAACTATATGCAGCATCGCAACTGTAATAAATGTTGCTAGATAAAACCAAATTGCAACATAAAGATGCTTTTCTCTTCTTTTAAAGATGGTTCCTATCATGTTCCATCCAAACACTACCCATATCAAAGCAATGGCAATATCAATTGGCCATTCTAACTCGGCATACTCCTTAGAAGTTGTAATACCTAATGGAAGTGTAAGTGCGGCAGCTACAATGATTAACTGCCAACCCCAAAAATGAATATTACTTAACATGTCATTAAACATTCTAGCTTTTAGCAAACGTTGTAATGAGTAATAAACACCCATAAAAATTGCGTTACCTACAAACGCAAAAATTATTGCGTTGGTGTGTAAAGGTCTTAACCTACCAAACGATATATACCGTGTGTTAAAGTTAAAAAGAGGGTCGAATAATTGCGTAGCAATAATTACCCCAACAAGCATACCCACAAGGCCCCAAACCATTGTGGCTATTGCAAAATTCTTGACAATCCTATTGTCGTAATTAAAGGTTTCTTTTTGCATATTAATTTTGATTTAAATGTTTTGGTTGTTTTTTGTCTAATACTCTCATAGCTGGAGATTCTAAATCGTCAAATTGACCATTTTTTACAGCTTTATAAAAAGCGTATAAAAAGCTTATGGCTAATATTAAGCTAATTGTAATTAGTACTGCTATTATTTTCATTTTAATCCTAGTTTTTTTGCTTTTTGATTAACGAACAAGGTGTCTAATACTACTACAGATATCGAACTTATTGGCATAAGTATAGCCGCAATAATAGGAGTTAGTAAACCAAACACTGCAAAGGTTACACCTGTAACGTTGTATAACAATGAAAACATTAAACTAACCCGCAGAATTGTTGTAGAATACCTAGATAACTCCATAAATTTAGGCAGCTTTGAAAAGCCATCTGAAATTAGCACAGCATCGGCGCCGGGATAAAATCCGTTTAAGTTTTCTGTTATTGCAACTCCAAAGTTACCATTTTGAATTGCAGAACTGTCGTTTAATCCATCTCCTAACATTAAAACATTTTCGTTGTGTTTTAATGCATTAATATTTTTAGCTTTTTGCTTGGGTTTTAAGTTGAATTTTAAGGTTTTGAAACCGTTATATATATTCTGAAGAACTGATTCTTCTGCATTATTATCTCCACTAAAAACAGATATATTATAATGCTTACCTAAACTGTTAAGCGTTTTGCCCAGTCCTACCCTATAAGCTGCATTTATTGCAAAATGCCCAATTACCTTATTATTTATTGAAACATAAACTGAAGCTGTATGTGATTTATTCTTGGATTGGTTTACCCATTCTTCAGAACCTAGTTTATAGCTGCTTCCATTAACGTTGGCAGATATTCCTTTCCCAGCAACTTCAACAAAATTAGTGACAGCCACCTTATCTTGACCACCTAAGCTTGTTGAAATAGCTTGGCTAAGAGGGTGATTACTCTGTAGTGATAGACTATAAATTGCACTTTTATCTTCTAAACTTATCTTGCTTCCATTAAAGCTAACAGAGATTGCCTCTTTCTCAGTCAGTGTGCCCGTTTTATCAAAAACTAAGTGTTGAATCTTACTCAACATAGAAATAGAATTGGCGTTTTTTAGAAAGAAGTTATTATTGGAAAACACTCTTAATATGCTTCCATAGGTAAATGGAGTGCTTAAGGCCAAAGCACACGGACAAGCTACTATTAATACTGCACTAAAAACAAAAGCAGCCTTTGATACATCAAAGAAAAACCAAAATGTTCCGGCTAAAACAGCAATTGCTATTACCGCAATTGTAAAGTACTTGCTTATAAAATCCGTCCAGTGAGTTTTAAATTCTTTTTGCTGACTTTGAACATTCCACGTTTCCCAAAGTTTATTAATGCTGGGTGTTTCTGTTAATTCAACTTCTATTTCTCCCAATTGTTGGCTTCCTCCTGCAAATACCTTTGCACCAACTGACGTTCTTTCTGGTAAACTTTCTCCTGTAATAAAGGCGTAATTTATTAAACCCTCACCTTTACTTAAAACCCCGTTTACTGGAATAATTTCCGCACTCTTTACCGCTATTTTATCACCTTTATGCAGTGCATCTATTCTCTCCCAAATAAAATCTGTGCCATCTTTGATTTTTCTAACAACTAAGGGAATAAAATCTTGAACATTTCTATGATATGATACCTGATCGTATACCTTATGTTGAAACCACTTACCAATAAGTAGAAAAAATATTAATCCCGAGAGAGAATCTAAATAACCAATACCTACGTTGGCTAATATTTCATACAAACTCCATCCAAATAAACTTAGTATGCCTAGGCTAATTGGTATGTTAATATGAGACTTGCCAGCTGCTAAAGCCTTATATGCAGAAGTTAAATACTCCATTCCTGAAAAAAGAAGAACCGGTATACTTAAAGCAATAGACAAATAGCTAAACAATCGAGCAAAAAATAAATCGTTTGCAACAGTTAAACCAAAATAATGAGGCATACTAAACATCATTATGTTACCAAAACAAAAACCCGCCACAGCTAATTTTAGCAAATTTGTTTTGTTAGTTTCTCTCTCCTCATCCTTAAGTTTTTGGCTAATACTAATTTGAGGTGGATACCCAACATCTTCTAATAGTTGTGCAATAAATGAAAGTGGTACAGATTTGTTTGCTACCACAACACACCTTCTTTGTTCAAAATTTACTCTAGTATTTAAAATGCCTTCTTGAAACGATGGCAAATCTTCGAGTAACTCTATGCACGAGGAACAATGTATTGCAGGAAGGGAAATGTTTATTCTGTAAATTTTAGAGTTTTCATAATCTACTAGCTTACTAAAATTCTCTTCTAAATCAAACTGTTTATATTTTAAACTTACATCTGAAGTAGAGCTTTTAATTTTAGCTACTACATCATCTAAAGTAGCACAACCATAGCAACAATAGATGTGGTTATCAATTTTAACCAAATCTTGGTCACATAGAGTACCACAATATTTACACAATTGATCTATGGATGTAGTTCGAGACAAAATAAGGTGTCAAATTTCGATTACTTGAAAACTATAAATTTTGAGAGATGTCATATGGCTATATGATTTTTAACTTTTTGAAGGAATAACCAACAATGGCGTTTTAGTTCTACCACAAATAGTCTTTGTAATGCTTCTATTAAAGAGGTAATCTAGTCTTGAATTTCTGGAGTGAAATATGCCTAAAATGTCTACTCTGTTGTTCTCTAAATAATCATTAATTCCATTCACAGGATTAGAATTATTAATAGTACAAACACCAAGTTGCAAACCATTAAAGGGAATACTTTTAGGCACTTTTATATCACTATTTGGTTTGATTACTTGTAAAATTTCTAAAACTGGAGCTTTATTTATTATAGAATTAACTAATTCTATAATAAAGTCTTCACATTCTAATTTATCGTAGGCTGTAGCAAAAACAAAATGGTGTAATGGTTCTGCAGAAATGTCTTGAGGAATGGCTAAAACCGGTTTTTTTGAACTTCTAATTACTGACTCTGTAACAGACCCCATTATTTTAGAAGAAACATTGCTTCTTCCTTTTGTACCCATTACTACTAGGTCAATTTCTAGCGAATCACCATATTGTTGCAACCAGTTTTTAAGGTAGCCATATTTAATTTTATAATTTGGCCTATGCCCAAACTCGTTTTTAATTCTATCCAACAATATATTCATATCATTCTCCGCATCTTTTTTCATAAGGTCTTCTATTCTTAGAAGTATCGTTGATGTTGAATGCGGTTCTTTTATGGTATGAACAATTGTAATTTTAGTTTTTTTAGGCACAAAATGTTTATACACATAACTAATGGCATTATATGCGTTTTCCGAGAAATCCGTTGGTATTAAAACATTCATTATTTAGGCGTAAGATTTTAAACTATCTGCTGAAAGATCCATTTGCTCTTGCAGAGTATATCCGTCAGTTCTAGTGGTTTCTATCCAAATTCTTCCCATCATTCTAAATACCTGAACGTGCAAACCAAATTCTGTTTCAAAGGTTTCTTCAACCTTAGAAACAGTTTGATTAATTGTTATATTTATTTCATGAGCATTTAGGTTTTCATTTAAACTGGTAAGAGGCACATCGTCTTCTACAATGTCTTTTTTGGGAGAACCTTCTTGTTCTTTATGTGACTTGTGAAAAAACTCTATTTTTAACCCGCTAAACTGATTAGCAAAAGCTGATTTGACTTGTAGTGTTGTACTATTTGACTTTATACGTAATTCCATAACTTTTAATTAATAAACTTTATATAAGTATTCTAAATATTCTGCTTTTAATTCATCATAGATCTTGTTGAACATTTTCATTCTATTTACAAGTTCTAAGTTTTCTTTTACCGCTTTAAAATCGCTGGCAACATTATTTTGCTTGGCTATTAATACTAGCTTATGTTCTTCGGCATTTATATCGTAAACTAGATGATCAATAACCTCATTATGCCTTATAAACTGATTTTGGAAGTGTTCTGCTTTAGCTAAAGTTTCAGTTTCCCGATGAGAAGATACCACTTCCGCCAATCTATTATTATAAGTCTTTATTTCGTCTCTTACAAAATACAATTTTTGTTTCCAAGCCGTATTTTCTTTGTGTAATTCGTCTAAATGTTTTGTAGTGTCCATTGTTTTTAAATTAGTTAAAAATTAATATTGGATGGATTGTATTGTTTAAAATATCCTTCGTTATACTGTGATGGAAAAGGTCTTCAAAAAAACCTCTGTGGTGTCTCTTTACGGAAATTATATTTACTTTATGCTTATCAGCATACAGATTTAATCCTTTTTGAATTGTTTTGGCCCAAACACAGATTTTTTTAACACCTCCCTCATCGCTTATAATTTCCTCAACATAATCATCTTTATCATCTTGTGGTTGCACAGAAACTAAATCTATTTTAGGTGGATTTGCACTGGTTAATTTATACAAATATTCTAATTGTGTGTTAAGACTTTCTTTATGATCATCTGCAAACGCAATTCTATCAATATTGGTAAATGCAGAACTGCCAGGCACAACTAAAACTGGAACATTGCTTCTTTTTGAAACGCCTAGACTAACCGTACCTAAAACTTGATCTATAACTCCAGATATACCGTTGGTGCCCATAACAATTAAGTGAGCCTTTTCTTCTTTTGCAACATTTACAATAGTATCCACAGCTAAGCCAAAATGACTCTTTGTAGCTACTTCTACGTTTGTTAGATCTTTGACTCTCTCTTTTAGCGTATTCAGTTTACCTTCAGCAAGTTCTTTTTGAGTATCCATTAGCGTATTTAACACATTTGCCGAGCTGTTTACATCTACAACGGGTACGTGCATTATATGCAACAATTCTACCTCAGTATTTGCTTCTTTAGCAAGGTTACAAGCGAACAATATAGCATTAAATGCAGTGTCTGAAAAATCGGTAGGGCAGATAATTTTGTTCATGATAATAGAATTTATTACTCCAAAGTTGGTTTGTAAATGTTGTTTCTAATCTGCTAAATATCATTGTTTAATATGATATGCTGTTTTAGTATTTGTAAAATTTTGTAAGGTTATTTAACACAGTTTTTAAATTGATTAAATAACAATAGAGAAATTTCTAGAATAGATCTCTATAGAATGTTTTTTGAACCAGAGATAAATTTGGGGTAATTATCTTCAAAGAATTTCTTACAATCCTCACACTCTAGTTTCTTATAATAACCCCACAGAGAAATGGGTTTAAGTGCTTCATTACAATGCGCACAAGAGCTTTCTTCATTGCACCACTCAAAAAAATGACCATCGCACATAAAAATGGTGTCTTGTTTCAACTTGTTTGAATCCAACTCTCCATTATTATTTGTGGCGTTAGACTCAATAGTAAATAGTATTAAAAATAAACCAAATAATAATGTACAAATTTTTATGTGGCCACTTTGTGCCATTGATTTATTCCATTTTTAAGCGTATACAGATTTGTATAGTCCAATTCTAAAAGTAATCTAATTGCTATACGGCTTCTTGAGCCATCTTGACAATAAATAAGTAGCGGTTTATCCTTGACTATATCGGCAAAAAACTCAACAAAATGCTCAGACATTAAATCTAAATGAATCGAATTTTTAATTGATTGTGTACTTAGAATATTTTTACTTCTAATGTCAATTATAAGCCCATTTTTCACGTCAAAAATGGAATCTAATTCTGCTTCTGAAAATATGTTAATACTACTATGCACCTTAATGTATGGTACAATGTTCATAAGAATTAAATTGTTAGAAACTGATGTATACTATGTTTAACTATGATTTTCAACTAAAAAGGGGCAGATTTTAATTTGTTATACTCCAAAATCACAATTTCACTTGCATTTACTTCTATTAGCTTATCGTTTTTAAATTCAGAGAGCATTCTAATTGCGGTTTCTACCGACGTCCCTGCCATTGATGCAATTAATTCTCGAGGCATTTTCATTTTTAATTGATGGTCTTCTCCAAATTTATCACACATCTCAATTAATGCATTTGCAATTCTTTTTCTAACAGACTCATATGCCATTTCGAGGATTTTTAATTCCTTAATCAATAAATTATTAGACAGTAGTTTCAAGAACTTTCCAGCTACTTCTAAATTCCCTTCTAGCTGATGTTTAAAGTCTTCAACAGGTATTAACCAAATTTCACTATGTTCTATTGTTTCAGCAGAATCCCCTTGCTCCTTATTTTCTAATATGCTCCAATAGCCAAAAAAATCTCCTGAGTTACATAGCTCAAAGATTACCTCTTTGCCATCTTTGTTCATCTTTTGAATTTTAACCTTACCTTGATTAAGAAAATAAACATAAGATGGTGTGTCTCCTTCTCTATATATAATTTCTTTGCCAGAGTAATTTCTTACCAGCTTATTTTGAAACAGCTCTTCTATATCACCTTTTTTCTGGTGTGGCTTAATGCTGACTTGAGATTTTCTTAATCTGTTTTCGATGGCAGTAAGCAGATCCATTTCATCATACGGTTTAGTTATATAATCATCCGCACCCAACGTCATTCCTTTCCGTATATCTAACTTATCTGCTTTGGCAGATAAAAAGATAAAAGGAATGTGTAAAGTTTCCTCATGTTTACTAAGCACATGTAGTACACCATACCCATCGAGCTCTGGCATCATAACATCACATAATATTAAATCAGGAATATTGTCAAGAGCTAACTTTGCACCAATCCTTCCATTTTCAGCTTCTATAGTTTCATAACCAGACAATTGTAAGAGCTCTGTTATGTTCTCTCTAATGTCGTGATTATCTTCTATTACGAGTATTTTTTTCACAATTGCGGCTTAAATATAATAGAAAAAGTGCTTCCTTCTCCTAAATTGCTGTCAAAAATAATCTCGGCATTTAAAATTTTAGCATATCGCCTAACTATATTTAACCCTAAGCCGGTTCCTTTTATGTTTCCCGCGTTAGATGCTCTAAAAAATCTATTGAATAAACTTCTTTGATCTTCTTTAGAGATACCGATACCCGAATCTTTTACAGATATAATTAAATTTTTATCTGTAGTTTTTGTTGAAATATGTATACTTTTTTCACTATACTTAATTGCGTTTGAAATAAGATTATTTAACATATTTCTTAACAAGAAAGGATCTAACTTCACATTATTCTTGTCGTGCTCCAAAGTAGTTTTTACGTGCTGATTTACTTGGCAAAGGGCTTCCGATTCTTCTGCTAGTTCAAGTAAAAATTCAGTTAAATCAATGTCTTCTGGATTGTTCTTTATAAATCCACCTTCAATTTTTTCAAGCGAAAGGAAATCATTCAAAATCATATTTAGATTGTGTACATTCTTTTTTATTTTTTGAATGTGTTTTAATCTGTTTTCTTGAAATTTACCTTCTGTATATTTAGCAATTAACCCTGCCGAACTTAGAATACTGCTCAATGGTGTTCTAAATTCATGACTAGCCATTGAAACAAACTTTGTCTTTAGCTCATTAAGTTGCTTTTCTTTTTGCAGTGCATTGTAAATCTCTTGCTCCGCATTTTTCTCCGTAGTTACATTATTTTCAACCAACAAAATTTGCTCAATTTTATTGTCCGTATTAAACAAGGGTACACATCTAACTTTATACTTACGATTTGCTACCCCAAACTCAAATATTTGTTCAGATCCTTCAAAAACTTCCAGAATCTTTTTTTTAATCAACCCCTGTACATCGCTAGGCAATAGACCAATATAACTTTTACCAACTAATTTTTTTGTTCCATACCCCAGAGCCTTTAATTCACTCCCTTCTACAAAAACTATATTTAATTGCTTATCCAACACTGTTATTGTTCCATTCGGAAAATTCACAGAAATGGTTTCGTATAATTTTTGAGTTTGAATGAGAGCTTGTTGAGCTGCTTCCTTTAATTCCATTTCCTTTTCTAGAAGTGCAGTTCTTTCTGCAACCTTTGTTTCCAGTTTTTCTGAATACTCTTTTATATAATTTTCGTGCTCTTTTTGTTTGGTTAAATCATGTATAATTCCAGTATAATAACTTTTACCATCAGCAACATATTCACTTACTGCCAATCTAAAAGGAAAGATATCTCCATTCCTTTTTAAACCTTCTACTTCTCTCCCTATTCCTATTATTTTAGGTTTCTTGGTTTTTTGGTAAGATTGAATGTACCCATCGTGTTTACTCTTGTCTGGTTCCTGCATCAAAACTTTTAGGTTTTTACCAATTAATTCTTCTTTGGAGTATCCAAATAATATGAGTGCAGAATGGTTAATTTCTTCTATGATTCCACGGTTATTTATTAAAATGACACCGTCTATTGCTGTTTCAAAAATGGATTGATATTTATCCAATGCTTTCTATTTAGTTTCCGAAGATAATACTGGATATTTAAAACAAAAGCTCCAACCAAACGGCAAGGCTTTCATTTAGGTAATCATTTACTTGGAACACTTAATAAATATTACACCGTAACAGCCATCTATGCTCTTTTTTGTTTATGAGATTGAAGGTGGTCAAATAAATTTTCAAGACCCTATTTAACCAGATTGCTATAATTGGGTAAGGTTAGGGGTAAATTTGTCTGGGTGTAAATAGTTACCACAGATATGCTGAAATGCTGTCTAGTCCTAAATAACCATTACAGTTTATAGGTAATAAAATTACATTTAAACCCTCTAAAACGTTATTGAAAAGTGTGTTAAGTGATATTTTAAAAAAACTTATTTATCCCTAAGTATTAATGTAGAATTAGAATTTTACGATGGTCTATTCTTTCATCTGTATATACTTTAATAAAGTAAGTGCCTTCTGATAAAAATGACACATCCACATTTTTAATTCCGTTATTGGTTTCATAAATTTTAGATCCCACTGTATTAAAAATTTCTATTCTTGATACATTAAGCGAAGTCTTCACTTTTAACATATTGTTGGCTGGATTTGGATACAAAATAACGGTTGAATCATTAGGATTAACTACTATTTCTGGTTCTTCTTCTTTCTCACAAACAAATATGTCGTAAACATTTTGGGGTAATTGAGAAATCTCATTTTGATCTACCAAAACACTGCCATCCGGGCCATAAACTACGTACGAATTATATTCTGCATTAAATGTACCTAAAGTATATTCAAAATCAAAGACGTCGCCATAATTTGCAGCAATGGAGGTTGTTTGTTCCATTCCATAGTAAAATGGTATTGTTACATACAGGCTCCTATTTTTAAACACGTCTAACGTGCCTGCTCCCCAACCATCACCATATTGGTCCTTCATTTCAATTTTAATATTGCCACAATCTGCAGGCTCTGCACACGCTAAAATGCCAATGGAATTTACAGCTTTACCATATTGGCCAGAGGCTGCTACTTCCTGGTTATTACCATCCAATAATATATATGATTCGCCAATAGTATTGGCATTCTGCGAGAAGGAATACAAATTAATCATAGAGCCTGAATCTACTCCAAACTCGAAAAAAGCAGAACTCCCATACTTTAAAGATTGAGTGCTTATTAATTCTCCATCCACTTCAACAAAAAGATTTGTTTCATTCCATCCATCTCCGTCAGCATCATACATTGCTAGTGTGTAAGTGCCACAAGAGCCTGTTTTTTGAGGAATATAAAAGGGAATTACAGCATCAATAATATGAACAACTCCGTTGTATGCTAATTTATCTACAATAACTAATTCTATGCCGTTAACTGCAATTATTGTTTGTTTAACATCCAATCTAAGATCTTCACCTGCCAAATTGGTTAAATTCTGTCCGTTAAAAATACTGTTGCTTTCGTTTCTGCTTTCTACAATGTGCTGACTAACAAAATCATCTAAAAGGTCTGAATCTAGAAATTCACCAGCAGACATTCCCAAGGATTGTGCAAATAACGTTACCGCTTTGTCTGTAGGAGCAAAAATGGTAAATGGTCCAGGATGATCATTATTAGATGCCGTTGAGCCATTGGGGTCTAGCTCAGCCTGCTGACGTAATGCATTTTGGAAACCAGTTGCACTAAGTGCATACTCTAATATTTCGTGATTTTCACTTTGTTCAACCACATCCCATACGGAAGCCAGTGGCAGACCCGAAGGTGCCAGTGTTTTGTTTATAATATGAACCACACCATTATCAGCAGTATAATTAGTAGCAATAATTTCTGCATCATTTACTTTTAGCGTTCCATCGGTTTCTGTTACCACTAAATCTTGCCCATACATAGTAGACAGTATTTTACCTCCTTTTAAATCTTCTTCACTAAAAATTCCCTTTGCAATGTGGTATTCAAGTGCCGGTTTTAAATCATAAAAACTTAGCATATCAAATTGGCTAAGTTGCATTAACTCCATCACTTCTTTCACTGCTAAATCATTTGGAACAAAAACAGTGTAAGGAATTATACTGTCTAGTTCTGATCCAAGATAAGTGTTAAAAGCATAAGATGATTGGAATGATTCTGGAATAGTTTGAGAAGCAAGTAAGTCTGATAATGTATATGCATCAACCGTAATAGTTCCAACCATACCTAACTCGGCATGAAAACCGATGCTACAATCGTAGTTATACACTCCTGGTGTATCAAAAGTAATTACCCCTACACACGTACCTTCCGTGGTTCCTATAGTTTGGGGCAAAGCAAATTCCGTTGGGTTGTTAAATGAGTTGCCTGTTATTGTGTTACTTTTTCCATTTACATTATGTGTACCTTTAACATTTATAAAAGCCACTGATTCCCCGGGGTTAATTACCAACTCTTTTGGAGAGAAGGCGAACTCGGTAAGCAACACTTTATGGTCTGCATCACAAGGATTTTGAGCTAACGAAGTTGAATAGATGAAAACGGTTAGGATGAGTAAAAGTGATAGCTTCATTTAATTTTACAATTTAGGATATTAAGAAAACAATAAATATCCTTTCTTGTTTTCACCAGGCTTGTAAAAATGTCATAAGAATTCTCGAATGAGGTCTAAGATATTAATGCTTGAAATTGCGTTTGATTGAAGTTTTAGATGTTAAATGTTTTCACAATATTTAAATAAAGTAATAATTTACCATATGTTAATTTTTTTTGAATTTTTAAAACGTACCATTGCCGAAACGCAACGGTGTATGTTGCATACTTAACTTACTACTACTAAAGATTTTTTACAAATACCTTGGAAGTAGTTTTATAAATATGAATAGACTACTACTAACAATCGGCCTCATTACATTATTGACTGCCAACGCTTTTTCTCAGATTACATATTTAGATTTGACTGGTCTAACCAATACAGCTGGCATAACTAATAGAAGTTTAGGCTCAACAGGTACGTTTACTGCTTCTATGTCCACTAACAATTCGCCAGCAATAGACCCAGTTGTTGCAAGCAATGGTGATATTACTTTTTCGATTGGTTCCGGTGAACACTGTATAGATATTACTTTTTCAGTGGGTGCCCAGCTATATTTAACCGATCACACTAGTGGTACAGTACCAATTTTAAATAAAGCAGACTCTATTATTTTTGATAACAGCAGTTTCTCCCTATCAGACCCGAGCAACAAAATAAGGGACTCCACTTTTTCTATTGTTCCAAAAGTAGGAATCACTGCGTATAATACGTGGAATGTTACTTTTTCAAGCAACACTTCTTTTAAAATTTGCGGCAGAAAGTCAAATCCCTCATATACTAAAAATACTAAGTTGCCACTAAGAATTGGGGTTATTACATCAAGCTTGCCAATAGAACTTATAAATTTTAGTGCAACGACAGTAGACTCAAAAACTCAATTAATGTGGCAAACTGCATCGGAATTAAACAACGACTATTTTACCATTGAACGTTCTGCAAATGGAAACAAATGGGAGGAATTGCAGAACATAGAAGGGGCAGGTACGTCAAACTCAATTTTAAGTTATAGTCACACAGATGAGGCACCAATCGTGGGAACATCATACTATCGTTTAAAGCAAACCGATTATGATGGGCAATATGCTTATTCAAAGATACAAAGCGTATACTTCAGTAATAAAAGTGAAAATGACATTACAGTATTTCCAAATCCAACAAAAAATACGATTACTGTTTTAGGTAAATGCTCAGATATTAAAGTTTACAATCTCTTTGGACAAGATGTTTCTTCTTTAATTACTGTTCTAAAGCAAGAAAAATCTGAACTTAAAATGGATTTATCTAACTTAAAAGAAGGGGTTTACTACATAAAAGCAAAAACCGCAACTCAAAAAGTCTATAAGCAATAGTGCTTTTTAAAATGCTATACTCATTAACAAATATAGTATATGCTTTTTGTTACCGCACCAAACACCATCGGATTGCATCAACCCAATCGTGTTTTATCCTTCTTAAATCTTATCCCTTAATAGTTCACTTTTTGCTGACACTTATAAAAATGACGAGAATGGAAATATGATTGAAGAGAACAATTATAATTCAGAAGGCAGTTTAGATGGTAAGGAAACTTATAAATACGACTATGACAAACAAGGAAATTGGGTTAAAAGAATAGGATTTGATGGTTCCACAGAGTCTATCACCGAACGTGAGTATGAATATTACCAGTAATTTGTGTAGGTTGAATTAAATGGCTTGAGAAGCTAAAACAGCTTCACCATTTAAGACGTCAGCACACCACCAATTTAATTAGATTTACATTTTAGAAAGATACTAAAACAAAACTCCTTATTTCAAAAATGTGTTATAAATGTGTTACAATCGGGAAATCAAAAAAAGCCCCCACTCTCGTGAAGGCTTGTATTTAAAGGGTGGGCCCACATGGACTCGAACCAGGGACCACCTGATTATGAGGGTGCACAATCTGTTTTGTAAATCCTTTATTATCTGATAGTTAACGACTTAGGAGATTTCGTGTTGCACAATTTTGTGTCCATTTGTGACATATTGGGACAATAAAACCGGTCAGGCTTGCAAAAAAGCTTGCAAGATTTTTCGAGACCGTTGGTTTAAGAATCTTGAGTTGAATTAGGAGATAAGGTTGCCTTCCTTCAAGATTGGATAAAGTGACAATGAACTTGTCTAAACTGTATCTAGCTAAAAATTACTCAATGATCTACTTAATATTGTCGGTTTACGCTACACTCAATGAATGTTGATAATGTTACATTTATTTCGTACCATTGGCTTCATGTATAGTAAAATAATAAATATTATCTTCTTTATTCTATGTGTTCTCTTGATTAGTTCTATGTCGACATCATGCACTGATGAACCTGTAGAAGTGAATAATAAATTAACTCTTCCCGATTCAATGATAGTTACAGAAATAAGAGTTGTTGGCTTGCCAGATTTCAATGAGGATGGATTAGATTGGGATAGCAACTCAGCTCCGGATGTGTTTGTGGACATAGAAATCAATGATGGCAAAAGTGGAATATTTTTCCAATCTGTTACTTATACTGATTTTAATTATTCTGATTTACCAATTGTTGTTAGCAACAATTTTCCTATTGGTATTCCAATCATTGAAGACAGTGAAAATATATTTCTATATATAGGAGCATATGACTTGGATAATATGGATTGGGAATTTATGGGAGGGATCTTTGAGGCTTATAATGACCCTGATTTTAAACCAGAAGATAGGCCATCCATGATTCATTGGGATGTACCAGGAAATGAGGTCGAATTTGAAATTGACGTAGAATGGAAGTAATGTTCAACACTGTGTTCTGTTTCCATTGTAAGTACAATATCATTGAAGGTTGAGATTCGGGTACTTAATGATTATAAGTTAAAAACAATCGATATCAACCCTCCGACTTAGTTCACCTCCAATTTTACAGGACCCATGTCTAAATGTGACATGATAAGACAATATCAACACCCCTGGCTTGCAAAAACCTTGCAATAAAAAAAGGGTTACAACCTATTATAGTCATAACCCCTTGATTTTCGGTGGGCCCACCTGGACTCGAACCAGGGACCACCTGATTATGAGTCAGGTGCTCTAACCAACTGAGCTATAGGCCCTGAATTAGTTTTCCTCCGTGTAAAAGGAGTGCAAAAATACACCTACTTGTTATAATCAACAAATTAATATTACACCTCTTCTTATTAATTTCTGTGTGCCGTGTTTCTTTTAAACTAAAAAAGGGATGACTTACATCACCCCTTCAATAATTATTAGACTAATTAGGTATTTTGAACTTGTGATAGATAGTCTGTATGACAATATCCCTCAATTTCTTCATTTCTTACTTTGTGCCAGGTAGCGTTGTGTCTCTGAACCAAATTTACTACTGCTCCTTTTGGAAACTTTCCTACAATATCTTGGTCTGTACTTGGTCCTTTGCGGCAATTTAAATTACTAGAATTTGTATTAACCGTATACCTAATACCTAAATCAGAAAGATCTGCAACCGTAATATTATTGTTTAAAGATGCAATATTTTTTGCTGCCAACAACTCATTAACTCTCTCCATAGATTGCCCTTCTTGTACCTCTCCAGTAACGGTTACAATCCCATTTTGATCTACTACTTGTAAATTATGAATGCCTAAGTCGGCATCTTTTAAGTAAGTGTAAAGTGGATTAATTTCCTCCGACTTCTTTTCTAAATGAATCAAATAATCCCATATTTCTATTTCTTAACTGTAAATTCCATAACATCAGACCCCTCTGACAATTGCAACTCTGTATCTGAAAGAACAACGCTATAAGTAGATGTAATACCATCTTCTGTTGTTGTAATTTGAGTCCCCTCTTTGTTTATTTCAAATGTTCCAGCACTTTTTGTGCCACCTATTGTAGATGTAAACTCACCTCCTTTAGAAAAAGTATATACAACTCCTTCATTTAACATCTGTGCAATGGTTACACTATCTGCTTCCGCAAGTTCTACCTCAGTAAGATTCCACGAATTGTGAATCTTAGTTGATGGGCTCTTTTTGCACGCTGTTGTTAGTAAAAACAAACTTGCGAAAAGAACAAATCCTAATTTTGTAATTTTCTTCATTTAATTATATTGGTTAATGTCTTTTAGACGATATAATTTTATAAAGTAACAACCTATTTTAAGATACTGTCAATTGTGTTATAACTAACGGAATGGTATCCTGGTCTTGCTTTTTTATAAACTTCCTTAGCCCAGGTCTTGTTTTCTTCTGTTTTGGCTAACCTTTCATAAAGTGGTTGTAAAAATTTGCGTCTTCCTACTTTAATTAAAAATCCTTCTAAAGCAGGGAAAGCTTCTTTGTAATTGTTTTCAATACAATGTTTAAACCAATCACAGGCTATTTCTGAGTTACCAGTACTTGTAAGATTAAATCTTGTATCTAAATCTGACAATTTTTTAGCATTCATATTCTTTAAACCTCTTAAAAAATACAACCAATGATGGGTGGTAAAACCAGATGAATCAATCTCGTTAGCATTTATTCTACCATTACTAAATTGGGCAATAGCTAATTCTACTCTATCTAACTCTGTAGAAAACACTCCTGGAGCATTATTTGGTATCCCGGGACCATAAACCCAATCATTTACCTTAGCCTTATTAAATTCTTCTTCGCTTTCAAAAAGGTTGTTCTTTAATTCTGCAATAAAACGCTCCGTATTCATAGGCTTAAATGCATTTCTAGAAAAGTAGTTCTTTAAAAAAACATCAAAACGCTCTCTACCAACAATTCCTTCTATAGTTTGTAGAAAGAATCTTCCTTTTTCATAAGCCACATCTGTTAATCCATCATCTGGGTCTCTACCTTCTAATTCTAAATATAAGTGTGTGTCTTCTTCACTTCCTTCTTCTGTTAGTTTTTCTATGGTATGCTCTAAATCTCCCATTCCCAACTTGGTCAACATTTTTTCATAATCAGTACCATATATTTTTTCCATTATTCTTTGTTCAAAATATACGGTAAAGCCTTCATTTAACCAGAAATCGTTCCATGTTTCGTTTGTAACCAAATTACCACTCCAGCTGTGAGCTAATTCATGTGCAATAAGTGACACTAAACTCCTATCTCCTGCAATAATGGTTGGAGTTGCAAAAGTAAGTCGCGGGTTTTCCATACCCCCAAACGGAAAACTAGACGGCAATACCACTACATCGTATCTGCCCCAAGCATATTCTCCGTACATCGATTCTGCACTATCTATCATACTTTGCATACTTTCAAACTCCCAAACACATTTATCTATCATACTTGGTTCTGCATATACTCCAGAGTTTCTTCCGGTAGATTGAAACTCCAAATCCCCAACAGTAAGAGCCATTAAGTAAGAGCTAACTGGCTGATTCATTTTAAAAGTATACACACCATCTTCTTTTTTTGATGTTCCATTTTCAGCACTCATTAGAGCAATTAAATCAGGACTTGTTCTTATTGTAGCATCATAAGTAAACTTAACCCCAGGTCCATCTTGGCAAGGAATCCAAGACCGAGCTAAAATAGCTTGAGATTGACTGAATAGAAATGGGTGTACTTTGCCAAAAGTCTGCTCAGGTTTAAGCCATTGCAATGCTTGAGCCTCCGGACTTGTTTCATAATAAATTTTAACACTTTTTGAAACTGGTTTAATTTTTATAGTAAGCGGTTGACCAAAAATATCTGATACTTCACCCATTTCAAATTCTGTTTCGCTGCCATCATCTAATTCAACCTTTGATACATTTAGATTTCTTGAGTCCAAAACGAATTCGGTGGTTTTAGCTGCGTTATTGATTGACAAATTTGCAAACCCTTTCAATGTTTTTTTATCAAAGTCAACAGTTAAGTCTAAACTCAAGTGTTCCATTCTTACATCATTTAGATTGGCATAAGAATGACTGTCTTTACTTAAGATAATAAAATCAGAATCTTTTTTACTATTATTTGTACACGCAAATAACAAGAGCAAAATACTGAATACAAGGCTGAAATATTTCTTATTTATGGTCATGGAAAAGCAAAGAGATAATAATAATTGAAAACCACAAAATTCGGTGATGAATAATTTAATTGACAAAGATGTTATTCAGCACAATAATTTTTTGGTTATTTTCGTTCACCTTTTGAAAAGGAGGCCTTTTAATTTTGGCAAGCTTTTTGAATTTTTTACCTTATGAAAAAGTTAATTCTTACACTTCTTACTTTTGGCTTAATGGGTTTGTATAGCACTGCCCAAAACACTTGGGATAGCAATGATACTTGGGATGATTCTGGAGATTCTTGGGATAAAAATGGCGATGCTAACTATGATTACGACCCAGGATCAGGTTCTGGTGTTGTTGGAACCGATACCGGTGCAGTAGATAGTTGGGGAGATGATGATGATTCTTGGGGAGGCGATGACAGTGGATTTGATTATGGCTCTGGAGGAACTGAAGAGTATGTTCGAAGTGCAAGACCTAAAGTTGAAGCTAAGCCGTACGAAAGGTTCACAGGAATGCCATATGATACTGCTGCTGAACTAGTTACATATGTGGAGATTATAGAAGTAATTGTTCCTGATGAGTATTTAGGCGATGATTACTCTATTTCTGATTCATTGTATGCTAGAGCAAAAGTTTGGATGAACCAGCAATTTGGAGAAAAAGAAGCTAAGAAAATGATTGAGGAAGCGGGAGAAGATATTAGAGGTAGAGAAGGACAAACCATTAAAGCAATCGCTGTAATGCCATTAATTGTTGAAGTAAATAAATATGCTAAAACCACTGCAGGCGTGCTACAATTTGATATGGAACTTAGATTTAAAGACGGAAGATATCGTTATAAGTTTAATAACTTTGTTCACGTAACTCCAAATACAAGTGGTGGTAAAGATGAAGTAAGAACTTATATGGAATATTATATGACAGCCAAGAAAGATGTTAAAAGTAATGACCGTATTTTAATGGCTACAAATAACCAAATGAACAGAATAATAGACGATTTGAGAAAATCGTGTAACGCTACTCCGTTTATTGATGATGATGATTGGTAGTCTAATTGTATAATAAAATTGAATCCCATCCCTTAAGATGGGATTTTTTGTTTTTGTACATTTGAATATATGAGCAGGACAAAAGTTGTATTCTACTCCAATACTTAGTTTTTTAGTTTGAGCAGACAGCGATATAGCTGTAAACAATGTAATACAGTCTATGCAAGGCAATCCAATTGTAAGGAAATAAGGTGTAAATCGTATTAAGCATAAATTAATCTTTATACGCACCCAACTGGTAAGCTCTTAATTTCCACTCTTTTTATCTCACTAGTTCTTCAATGCGAAGGAAGTAAGGTTGATAGTAGCCTTTACTCTAGTAGGACAAGTTTATAATAAAATGAACGACTTTAACCTTGCACAATTTCACTTCAATTATGGAGCAGGTTTAAGGTTTAAAATTAGTGAATACTTTGATGCTAACATTAGATTAGATTATGGAAGAACAAAAGATAGCCATGGGTTTTGTATCGTTTTTGGAGAAGCGTTTTATTATGAAAAATTACTCTTTAAGAAACGTATTCATAATTCTGTTGAGTTTGTTGAGCCTTAAAATGTTTGCCCAAAATTTAGATCGCACCAACTACGAGTTTGGTGTAGCAGTTTCACTAGCAGAACAAGAAGTTAATCTAGCAGCAAGCTGGAACATTCAGTATACTTTAGGGTCTAAGGCTAAATTTAAATTAGGATATGGTTTAAGGGTAAACTCTTACCGTGCACAAAAGAAAAACTATGTTACTGCTCCAGCTAATCTAACAAATAGAAAAACTGGTCCTTTGGTTTTCTTTACAAAAAACATTTTTGAGAATTTTGACACTTTTTATTTCCAAAATGCATAACACAACTCAAGTAGTGCAGCCCTTTTTCTTGGGTATAAAATAAACCACAAATGAAGTGTTGGTTTTAACATTGATGCTGTGGGTTTATGTTTTGGTAGGCAAGTCTCAGGAAAAATTATTTCAAGCGAAAAGCCATTTAATATTGGGTTACAACAATCCGAAACAGCTAAACCAACCAAACTAAACGTACTTTTAAATAGATATAACGACATTGGAATGTTAAACAGTGAACTTTATGGCACTTTAAGTGTATTCAATAAGATGTTAGTAAATGCAGGCTTAACGTTCTTATTTACTGAGTATACAACAAACAATAAAATAGAGTATGATTTTAACAACGACAGGTTTAGGTTAAAATCCCTTATGGGGCTCATATCAATTAGCTACAAACCATTTAACAATTAACACAACATCAAAAAGATATATTTTTTACTGACATTAGTTTTAGCAACGGGTGTTTCCATAGGTTTAAACTGGGCACCAACCACTGCCTCCGTTAAGTTTTACATTAAAAATGCTGGAGTTACAGTAGATGGGTCGCTTTCTGGCATTAAAGCAGCAATAAGTTTTGATCCAACTAATCTTGCTTCATCTAAAATATCAGCATCTGTTGCCGTAAAATCAATCAAAACTGGTATTGCTAAAAGAGATAATCACCTAAAACAACCCGAGTATTTTAATGCAGCAAAGTACCCAAGTATTACTATGACATCAAGCTCTATTACAAGTAAAGGTGGAAACAAGTTTATAGGAAAGTTTAATGTAAAAATTAAGGGCATAACAAAAGTGGTAAATGTTCCCTTTACTTATAGTGAAAGTAATGGTAAGGGTAGATTTATAGGTTCATTTAGCCTTAACAGACTTAATTTTGGGGTAGGTGCAAGTAGCTGGATGTTGGATGATAATGTAAAAGTTAAACTAACCTTGTCAACTGTTAAAAATTAGTCTTTAAAACTTTATAATTCCGTGAGTGCTTTAGTCACTCATTTATTGCCATTTCCACTAAACCGAGAAGCAACTTTTGTAGTGATTTAAGTTCCTTTTTTTAACTTATGGTGATTTTTACTATTAGTTATTATATATTTGTCCAGCAAAAAAAATATTTTATGCCAAAACGAATATACTTATTAATCATTTTAGCGTGCTCTGTCCTATATGGGTCAGCCCAAACTAAAGTTACTGGAAATGTTAAAGATGAGAACGGCGATCCAATTATTGGTGTAACCGTTTTACAGAAAAATGCAAAGGGAGGTGCCATAACAAACGAAAAGGGGGCATACTCTATTTCAGTAACCAACCCTTCAACAGCAGTTTTAAAGTTTACATACATTGGTTACACAGATATTGAAGTACCGGTGTTAGGTAAAAGCATTGTTAATGCCGTTATGGCATCAGAATCTGCAGGATTAGGAGAAATAATGGTTATTGGTTACGGTACTTCTACGAAAAAGGAATTAACCGGTGCTACGGCTAAAGTTAAAGGTAAAGATTTAGAGAAGTTAAATATACCAAGAGTAGATCAAGCATTACAAGGCCAAATATCTGGAGTTAGTATTAATACAAACTCAGGTTCACCAGGAGGTTCATCAAGTATTAGAATTAGAGGACTTTCTACATTTGGTGATAATGATCCGCTTATTCTCGTTGATGGTGTTGTGTATGATTCCGAAGGATTAAATGCACTTAACCCTAACGATATTGAATCTATTAACGTGTTGAAAGATGCAACTGCTGGGATATACGGTGTTAGAGCAGCTAATGGGGTTATTTTAATAGAAACAAAAAAAGGTTCTGCTAACTCTGCTCCTACTATTGAACTCTCCACTTATGTTGGAGTTCAATCTGCAGCAAAAAAATTAGATTTACTTAATGCATCAGAATATGCTGTTTTAAAGAATGAAATGTTTGCAAATGGTGGCGATGATTTACCTTTTACAAATACTGCATTAGGAGAAGGTACTAACTGGCAAGATTCCGTGTTTAAAAATGCAATGGTTAGTAACTACGCTTTAGGTATTACAGGAGGAACTAAAAAAACTAAATATAGCATTGGAGGAAGTTACTTTACTCAAGATGGAATTGTAGGTTTAGACAAATCAAACTTTACACGTTTAAACGGAAGGGTGAATCTAAGCACAGAAATGACAGATAAGCTTAGATTAAATAGTGTATTTCTTTACACTAACGAACAAAGATCAGCATTGCCAGAAAATGGTATTGGTTCAGTTCTATATAACACCGTAAATGCTTTCCCTACAGATGAAATTAGAGATGCAGATGGAAATTATACCTACTTAGAAGAAGTTAGTGATATTATAAATCCTTTAGCACAAATGGAAGCAAGTCATAATTGGGCTGTTGTAAACAAATTTGTAGGTAAAGAGGAAATTGCTTTTGACTTTACGAAAGACTTAACTTTTACAAATCGTTTTAATTACAACTTTGCTTTAGTAGATAATAAGGCGTTTTCACCTCTTGCTTGGTTTGGACCGGGTAAGGCTCAAAACACAGCTATAAATGCAGATTTAGATCCTTCTAGTGTTGAAATTGCTCCAGGTAGTTTTATTGACAGAGGAGCAAGCGTATATGAAGCAAGAGCTACTTACACAGATTTAAATTATGAAAGTTATTTGAATCACAAAAAGATCATTAATAACATACACACTATTAAATCAACTTTAGGTATATCTGTATTTTCAAGAAGCGGACAACAATTAAATGGAACGGCATTTAATATTCCAAACAACTCTATTGACTACGCTGATATATCAGCTAATTTAGCTCCAGGTGGTTATTTAAACAACGTTAGTTCTTGGGAATTCCAGGAAAGATTGCTTTCTCAGTTTTTAAGAACAGAATATAAATACACTAGCAAATACATTGTCTCTGGTATTATTAGAAGAGATGGTTCTTCTAAATTTGGTCCAAATAACAGATATGGTATTTTCCCAACGCTATCAGGTTCTTGGGTGTTCTCTGAAGAAGATTTTTACAACTTCGATCGCATAGCACTATTTAAAGTTAGAGCTAGTTATGGTGTTAGTGGTAATGATCAAATTCCAAACTTTGCTTATAGAGCATTGCTTAACGGAGAAGGAGTTTATGTTTTTGATGATATTATAACTCAAGGTGTTGCCATTGGTAGAGCTGCTAATCCAGATTTAAGATGGGAAACTACAAGGCAAACTAACTTAGGTCTTGATTTAAAACTTCATAAATATTGGGACTTCACATTAAATTTATTCGTGAAGAATACTAGAGATTTGCTTTTCCAACCTGATGTTTCGGGTGTAATTGGAGCTGCTGGGCCAGGATCGTCTTCACCAGTGATTAATGCTGGAGACATTTCTAACAAAGGAATTGAACTTGAAATAAAATATGGTAGAGATTTTGGTAAAAACTGGAACCTCAATACAAGCATAAATCTTACAACCATCAAAAATGAAGTTGTATCTACACCAGAAGGTGTTGACTTTTTGCCGGGTACAGGATTTGGTGTTGGTGGAAACGTAGCAACTCGATTTGAAAAAGGACAACCAATTGGATATTTCATCGGATTTGAAACAGACGGTATTTTCCAAACACAAGCTGAAATTGATAACGCAACAGTAGTACAAGACGGTGCTAAACCTGGTGATTTAAGATATGTAGATCAAAATGGAGACGGTAAAATAGACTTTAGTGGAGACACTGATAAAAAGAGCTTAGGTTCTGCTATACCAGCTCTTACTGCGGGTTATAACCTAAATCTTGGTTACAAAAACTTTGACTTTAGTGCTAACTTATTTGCTTCAGTGGGTCAAGAGATAATTCGTAATTATGAAAGACAACAACCATATGCTAACCAATTAGCATATAACATTGGCAGATGGAATGGTGCAAATACATCAGAAGAAACACCAAGATTAACTACAGACTTAACTAGAAACACTGTTTTCTCTGACTTCTATGTAGAAGATGGTTCTTTCTTAAGGTTAAGAAATATTCAATTAGGGTATACCTTCAAAGGTTCAGCCTTAGAAAAGGTTAAAATTCGATCTGCACGTTGGTATGTTTCGGCTAATAACCTTCTTACACTAACCAATTACCAAGGCTTTGACCCAGAAATTGGCTCAATAGGAGGTGCATTAGCAGCGGGTGTAGATTTAGGATTTTATCCTCAAGCAAGAACTATAATGACAGGTTTATCAATTAAATTTTAAGAAATGAAAAAGATTACGAAATATATAATAGCAGTACTTTTAGGAACAACATTCCTGTTTACGGCAAGTTGCCAAAAGTTTTTAGATATAAGCCCAAAGTATACGCAAGACGCAGAAAACTTTTTCGAAACTAAAGCAGACTTTGAAAGAGCACTAGTAGGGGCATATGATTTACTTCAAACATCATTTATAAATGTTTGGATTGGAGAAGTTGCATCAGATAACACTATTGCAGGTGGAGAAAGTGTAACGGATACAGAAGGTTTACACCAAATGGAAAACATGACACATAATGCGGTAAGCAATGAGCTTAGAAGTGTGTTTACTTGGAATTACTCAGGTGTTACGCGTTGTAATTATCTTCTCGAAAATAAAAACAAACTAGATTTTGAAGGCAAAGACAAAATAATAGGAGAAACTAAGTTTCTTAGAGCTTACTACTACTTCCAGTTAGTGAAATATTTTGGAGATGTTCCTTTAGTTATTGATGAGCGTTTAGGCGTGGATGAAGTTACTGAATTGAGTAGAACGCCGAAAGCAGAAGTTTACACTCAAATAGAAAAAGATTTAACGGATGCAAGTGCTGCTTTAGATTGGACATCTATAGTTAAAGGTAAAGTTACCAAAGGAGCTTGCTTGTCTCTTTTAGGCAAGGTACAACTGTATCAAGATAAATTTGATGCAGCAGCCAGCACTTTAGACGAAGTAATACAGGATGGGCCTTACTCTTTAATAGCAGACTACAATGATTTGTTCTCTGTTGCAAATGAAGGACATAGCGAAACTGTTTTTGACGTTGAATATTCTGGTCTTGAAGGTGGAAGCTATGGTTGCTTGCATTGTTTAGAGGGTAATGCGGCTCCCGGTTTTCAAGGAATTCGTCAATGGAACGGACCTGTTTATGGTGATGGTAATAGCTACAACTTGCCAACACAAGACCTTTATGATGCATTTGATGCAACTGACATTAGACGAGATGCTACTGTTTTAGATATTGATGCATTTATTGCAGCACAATCAAATCCGGGCGATATTAAATACGCAAAAGGTGGTGGTGGACATACTGGCTACTACAACAATAAATACATAAAAAGACAAGGTGAAATTGGTTTACCTGATAATGATTTAACAAGTCCTGTAAATTACAGATTAATAAGATATGCAGATGTATTGCTTATGGCAGCTGAAGCACATAACAGAAAAACCGGACCTAATGCTACTACCGCTCAGAAATACCTGAACGAAGTACGAAACAGAGTAAATATGCCTGCTCTTACTAGTTCTGGCACACAACTTACAGAAGATATTTGGAGCGAGAGAAGATTAGAGCTTTCTTGTGAAGGTCATAGGTTTTTTGATCTTGTAAGAACAGGACAAGCAGCAGACAAAATATCTGGTTTTCAAACTGGCAAAAATGAATTATTCCCAATTCCACAAGTTGAAATTGACTTAGCTGGTGGCAACTGGGCACAAAACGACAATTATTAGAAAAACAATAAAATGAAAAAAGCAACATTTATTTTACTAGCCTTAACTATGGTTTTTGGCTTGTCAAATTGTAAAGACGATGACACCCCAACATTGGGTGCTCCACCAACAGATGCAGATGCAGTATTTACATACAAGGCATCAGATGCAAATCCAAACATTATTGAGTTTACAGCAAGCAATGCTGACTTAACAGCAAAGTGGGATTTTGGTAACTCAACAAATGGAGAAGGAACTAATGCAGAAGCTACCTACCCAAATGCTGGTACGTATACTGTAACCTTAACCGTTTTTAACTCAGGAGGAAGTAACAGCAGTTCTCAAGACATTACTATAGATCAAGACGACCCATCATTACTAAACAATCCTAAGTATACTCTATTAACAGGAGGAGCTGCAGGAGGTGGTTCTAAAACCTGGGTATTAGACTCTACAAGAGCTGGACATTTTGGTGTAGGACCAGCAGATGGTACTTGGCCAGAATATTGGTCTGCACAACCTGGAGATAAGGCTAATAGTGGTTTATACAGTGATAGGTATGTGTTTAAACTAAAAGGTTTTGGGTTTGATCATGTCACTAATGGTTCTGTATTTGTAAATAACGACCAAATGGCAGAATTCCCTGGTTCTTACGAAAATGCTGATGATGCAACTGCACCATTTGCTGACCAATTGGACGAAACTTGGACTTTAGTTGAAGGAGAAACAGATACTACTATTGAGATTTCTGGTAAAGCCTTTATAGGTTTCTTTGCAGGCACAAGAACATATAGAATTATGAGCATATCAGAAAACGAGCTAATACTAAGATGTCAAGACTCAAAAGATGCTACTCTTTCTTGGTTCGTAAGATTAGTTCCAGATGACTACCCAGTTGATGGTGGTGGCGGAGGAGGAAACGATGATAAGTATGACTTACCAATCGATTTTGAATCTGGCGAAGTTAAATGGTCTGTTTTTGGTAACAGCACATACTCAATAATCGATAACTCACAATCAAGTGGCATTAATACAAGTGCTAAAGTTCTTGAAACTGTTCACGGTAATGAGACTTGGGCTGGTTTATTTGTTGACCTTAAGAGCAACTTAGACCTAACAGGTGCAGACTCCATGATTGCGGTTAAAGTTTGGGCTCCTAATGCTGGAACTATGCGTGTTAAATTAGAAAACACCGAAAACACCAATGAATTTGAAGAAAGAGATGTTGACGTACCAACGGCTAATACTTGGGTAGAAGTTAAGGTTGGATTTAGCACAGCAGCTACTGGATTATATGATAGACTAGTGTTATTCCCAGGTTGGGACGTATCTGATGCAGGTACTTATCTTCTTGACGATATAAAACAGTCTGTAAAATAAAAATTAACAACTAATTATAAAGGGGCAACTGTAATAAGTTGTCCCTTTTTTTAAGGAGAATAATGAGAAACTTAATACTAATATTTGGGATTTTTGTCTTGTTCGGTTGCAATGAAGAACCTGAGCAACCAGCAATTACTTTGCCTACAGATTTAAATTATACCATAACGGTATCCCCAACAATACAAGGAAGGGTAAGTGTTGAAGCAACTGCAAAAAAGGCAAATTTTTATTCAATAATATTTGAAGATATTAATGAAGACATTAAAGAATCCAATCCTGAAGGAAAAGCAACTCATACCTTCTCCAAAAGTGGCACCTATGCCATTAAAATAAGAGCCCACGCTATAGAGTCTAAATTTATAGAGTTGGTTGATAGTGTATCTGTTTTAGTTGATGAAACCAACACCTCTGGTGCTCCTACATCTGGATATACAAGCCCATTAACATACTCCAATTACAATTTGGTTTGGAATGATGAATTTAATGGCAACAAATTAAATGCAGCAGATTGGAATTTTGAATTAGGAACAGGTAACTCTGGTTGGGGCAACAATGAGCTTCAATATTATTTAAAAGAAAACACTTCTGTTTCTGATGGCGTGCTTACCATTACTGCAAAAAAACAAGCTGTAAACACAAGTCTTTACTCCTCTTCTCGTATTACAACTCAAAGGAAAAGATCATTTAAATATGGTAGAATTGATATTAGAGCAGCCTTGCCGAAAGGACAAGGAATGTGGCCAGCACTTTGGATGCTAGGTGACAATATAAATACCGTAAGCTGGCCTAAATGTGGCGAAATTGACATTATGGAAATGGTAGGTGGCACTGCTTCTGGCAAATCAGATAGAACTATTTACGGCACACTGCACTGGGATAATAATAATAGCCATGCAGAAACTGGTAATTCCAATGTACTTCCAGTGGGAACTTTTGCCGACGAATGGCACGTGTTCTCTATTGTTTGGGATGAAAATAAAATTAAATGGTATAGAGACAATATTCAGTTTTCTGTAGTTGATATTACACCTCCAGGTTTGTCAGAGTTTCACGAAAAATTCTTCTTTATTTTTAATGTAGCCGTTGGCGGGAATTGGCCAGGTAATCCTGACGCATCAACAATATTTCCTCAAAAAATGTACGTAGATTATATTAGAGTATTTCAATAAATTATTATGAATATTTCTCAAAGATTCACTTATCTGTTTAGCTGCCTTTTTCTCTTAAATCTTGCAATTGGTCAAGTAATTAATGTCGGTAGTGGAAGTTATACTAAAACATTTCCTGGAACTGATCAAGCAGGGAGAAATAATTATCCTACAGGGCAACCCATTACAATAGGAAAAGCAGCAACCTTAGCTGTTCCTACAAATGATTGGTGGTCAGCTAAAATTAAAAACAATCATTGCAGTAATTTATTTAATTACCCCTTGACCTTAAAAACCGTAAATAGCGGTATTGTTTCTACTTATATTCCTTGGGGGGTTATAGACGATATTTCACCCATAACTATTGGTGTTTCTGGACTCAACGTAACAGCTGCAAAAGTTAGCGATTTTACAGATTGGACGGTTACCATGGATTGGAGTAATAACAACCATAATTTCACAGCTACAGCTGGTATTGGAATGCCTTTTTTATACTTTACAAAAGACTCTAATGATATAGCTGAAGTAAATATAACTCAAGGAACAGTCACTATAAACAATGAAATAATCCAAATTAATAATGCTAGAAATGGGGCTGATTTTGCAATTTTTGCACCCAAGGGTAGCTCTTGGAGTAAAAATGGAACAAAATATACTTCAACTTTAAATGGTAAAAACTATTGGTCGATGGCTTTTATTCCATTGGATGCACCGAGTATTCCAAACACCATACTCAACTATAAAAAATATGCTTACGTTTTCCCTAAAAACACCACTACAACTTGGAATTATGATTCTATAACTGCTAAAGTTACCACTAAATTTGAAGTTGAGGTTGATGTAAAAGAAGGTGCAGATTCAATTTTTTTAATGGGCCTTCTGCCACATCAATGGGCAAACATTGCTTCTACGTCATCCCTGGCTTACAAACAAAGTTATACAACAGTTAGGGGCGAATTAAAAACTGCAGCTACCAATAGCTTTAGCGTAGAAAACAAGTTTTATGGAATATTGCCCACTTTACCCTACTTAGATAATTATAGCACTGGTTTTAGTCCTCAAACGCTAAACAATAAAATTAATGCCTTACAAAATGATGGACTAGCAACCTGGACAGACTCCTATAATGAGGGGCAGGTAATGAATAGACTTATTCAAACCGCAAGAATTGCCGATGAAATGGGCAACACTGAAGCAAGAAATAAGATAATAACCACAATTAAAAATAGATTAGAGGACTGGCTAACTATAAATGGAAATGAGGTTGCCTTTATGTTTTACTATAACGATGATTGGACCTCTTTAATTGGTTACCCTGCTGGGCACGGACAAGATGGTAATTTAAACGATCATCACTTCCATTGGGGCTATTTTATACATGCTGCGTCATTTTTAGAACAATATGAACCAGGATGGGCAGCGAAGTATGGAGACATGATAAATCTTTTAGTACAAGATGCTGCTTGCGACCAAAGAGACAACAGTAAATTTCCGTTTTTAAGAAACTTTAGTCCATATGCTGGGCATTGCTGGGCAAATGGTTTTGCAAGTTTCCCTCAAGGTAATGACCAAGAGTCTACCTCAGAAAGTATGCAGTTTAACTCCTCCCTAATTCATTGGGGCCAAGTTACTGGCAACACAGCTATTAGAGATTTAGGTATTTACTTATATACAACAGAACAATCTGCAATAGAGGAATATTGGTTTGATAAAAACGAAAGAAATTTTTCCCCTACTCAACAATACAGCTTAGTATCTCGTGTTTGGGGTAATAGCTACGACAATGGAACATTTTGGACCAGTGATATTGCGGCATCTTACGGTATTGAAATGTACCCAATACACGGAGGGTCGTTATACCTTGGGCACGATACTAATTATGTCAAAAAATTGTGGGCCGAGATTGAGAAGAATACTGGAATATTAAGCAATGAAGCCAATGTAAATCTTTGGCATGATGTAATGTGGGAATATTTGGCATTTATAGATCCAAGTAAAGCCATAAACATGTATAACTCTTATCCCAATAGATCTCTAAAATTTGGCATAAGTGATGCCCAAACATACCATTGGCTGCACGCAATGAACGCACTAGGTAAGATTGATGTATCAATAACAGCTAATCACCCATTATCTGTAGCATTTACAAAAAGTGGTTCAACAACCTATGTAGGTCAAAACTATCAAGCAGATACACTAGAAGTTACATTTTCCGATGGCTACAAATTAAAAATACCACCACATTCGCTTGGTACAAGTAAAGATGTGCCAATAAATGCAACGTTAACTTCCAGCTATAAATCAGCATATTTTGGAGGAAGTGTTCAATTGGAATTAAAAAACTTAGTTGGAATACCTAGTAAAGTAGCGTTTTATAGTGGAGACCTTCTCTTAGGAGAAATGACCTCAGCACCGTACGTTTTTAAAGCCACCAACTTAACAGTAGGTAAGCACAACTTTTATGCACGTTTGTTCGATTCAAGCAATTTCAATGTTTCTAACATAGTTACAGTTCTTGTAGGTGAACAACTACCATATGGTTCACAACCAAGTGCAATTCCCGGCACATTAAACGCCGCACACTTTGATATTTTTGAGGGAGGATCAGGATCAGGTATTTCTTATTTGGACTTATCTCAAAGTAACGCTGGTGACTTCAGAACAGATGAGTTTGTAGATGCTTCTTCTGACCCTAATGAGGGGGATATTGTTACCTGGATTAATAGACAGGAGTGGCTTGAATACACAATTGATGTTGAACAAGCTGGCTACTACACCACCCAGATAAGATATGCAAGCGATGTAAATACTGGATTGCTTCAATTTGAATTAAACGATGATACTATAAAATCTAACATCTCTTTTGCAAAATCTGGTGGATGGGATAAATGGACCACAAAAACAACAGATAAAATACCGTTAAAAGCAGGTACACATGTTTTAAGATTACGCTTTGTAGAAGGGGGTATAAATTTAGGTAAAATCACTTTTTCCTATAATAATCCACTAGATTATAATCAACCAACCGCAGATGCTGGAGAGAACAAATTGGTAGTTATTCCTGCGGTTAGTACTACCGTAGATGGAGGATTGAGTATTAGTCCGGGTAACTTGCCTTTAACGTATCACTGGACTCAAGTTTATGGACCTTCAACCTTAGTGTTTTCATCTGCAAGTTCTAAAACTTCCACTGTTCAAAACATTGAAGAAGGGGTGTATTTAGTACGTCTTGAAATTAGCAACGGAAACGATTCTGATAAAGATGATTTGTACATTATTTCAAGTAAAAACACAAATGTTCCACCAAAAGTATCCATCTTTTCACCAATCGATAATTCAATACATCTAGAGCAAGATTCTATAAATATTTCTGCTCTTGCATCAGACTTAATCGGGTACGTTGAAGAAGTGCACTTCTACGAGGGAAATGATAAAATTGGTTCTTCTTTAATTGAACCTTTTACCTTGAAGTGGGCTCCAAACTCCGGAAACTATACCCTTACAGCTATTGCTATAGACAATTCTGGAGATTCTGCAATTTCAGCAGAAGTAAATGTACAAGTAAAATCAAGACCACCATGCAGGGGTACGTCGGCAAATGGAGATTTTGATTACAAATTTTCTGATGATAAAACCAATCCTACAATTACATTTATTCCATCTAAAAGCGGTGTTGGTAGTCCAACCTGTATATTATACTACGGAACAAATTCTAATAATATGCCCGGATATGGTGTTACTCCAAACACACCGTTTAAAATGACGGCTGGTGAGGGCAGCACAGTATATGTTTATTATACCTACTCTTACCCAGGGCAAGGAGAAAAAAACACAGCACAAAATAAGATTGTATACAAAGTGGGAAGTTGCAAACTTTTAAACATTAGAGACAGCCAAGAATTACAAGACATAATTGCTTATCCAAATCCGGTTAAAACTACTTTGCACCTTACTCTAACCTCAGGTAAAAATAAAGTATCCATTATAAATTCCTCTGGAGTAAGAATTAAAGAAGGAATACATATAGGGTCAGATGTAAGCATTGATATGTCTCAATATGCTTCAGGCTTATATTTTATAAAAATTATAAACCAGAAAGAAGCTAGAATCCTAAGAGTAATTAAAGAATAACGCCAATTTCAAATGAAAATAAAACTTCAGCTGATTCTTCTACTTACTATTTTCTTTGCTGCGTGCAGCAGTGTAAACAACGTAGCCGATGAGAATGCTACAAGTTTTAGGCTGAAAATAGAAGGAAATGATTTCTTTATTAAAGGGATGAATTGGACCTATTTCCCAATAGGTCAAACTTACACTTATAGCTTGTGGAATCAACCAGATAGTGTAATTACAGCTGTTTTAGATTATGAAATGTCAATGCTTCAAGAAATTGGAGTAAACACCATTAGGCATTATACGGGCATTCCTCCTAAATGGATAACTTATATCCACAAAAATTTTGGAATATATACTGTTCTAAATCATTCATTTGGGCGATATGGTTTAACCTTAAATGGCAAATGGAAAGGTAAAACAGATTATGCAGACGAAGCTGTAAAAAAGCTTTTACTTGCTGAAGTAAAGCAATTAGCTAAAGATTATAAAAATACTTCAGGCCTCTTAATGTACTTGTTAGGAAATGAAAATAACTACGGTTTATCTTGGGAAGGTGCAGAAACAGAAAACATTCCTAATGAGGATGAAGCAACAAGTATTGCTGCAAGAAATCTTTACAAACTGTTTAATGACGCAACCGTGCTGATGAAACAAATAGATAGCACGCATAAAATTTGCATTTGCAACGGAGACCTGCAATACCTTGATATAATTATTGAAGAATGCGATGATATTGACGTTTTGGGAGTTAATATTTATAGAGGCGAATCTTTTGAAGGTGCTTTTGCTGACGTGGCCAAAAAATGGAATATCCCTGTTCTGTTTACTGAGTTTGGAGCTGATGCATTTGATAATAAGCAATTAATAGAAGATCAGAAATCACAAGCATATTATCTTTTAAATAATTGGAAAGAAATTTACGAAAATGCAGATGGTTTAGGTGCAGCTAACAACTCTATTGGTGGATTTACATTTCACTTTAGCGACGGCTGGTGGAAAGCAGGACAAACCAAAAACCTATCATTACACGATAGCACTGCATCGTGGAACAATGGAGGTTATATAGACGATTATATACCCGGTAAAAATAACATAAGCGAAGAATGGTTTGGTGTATGTGCAAAAGACACAGCAAGTAATGAATTGTTTACACCACTTAAACCAAGAGAAGCTTTCTATGTACTCAAAGAAATTCATAAAAAAGACCCATATCAGATTCAAAAATCTGATATAACAATACCTAAATATTTTGAACGTATTTCAATAGATAAAGCTATTAAAAAGTCAAAGTAGAACATAAAACCAAATTCACTAAAATATAAGAGTAAAATGTTAGCGGCAGCAGATATGGCAGAAGCAAACTTATCGAAAAACATAGATATAGAACGAGTTAAAGTAGAAGGTGAATACTTCTTTAAAATTTCTAATTATGATGTAATGCGTCCATTTTTTATGAGCATTGTAAGCGATTCTAATCATTGGATGTTTATCTCGAGCAACGGTGGTTTAACAGCAGGCAGAAAAAATGCAGAATACGCGTTATTTCCATATTATACGGAAGATAAAATTACTGAACTAGCGGGTGTTACGGGAAGTAAATCAATATTTCAAGTTCAACGATATAGTAAAGCCTACGTTTGGGAACCTTTCTCAAAAAGAACAGAAGGAATTTTTGATATTTCAAGGAACATCTACAAAAATAATATTGGAAATAAGGTGCTCTTTGAAGAGGTAAACCATGATTTAGGGGTAACTTTTAGATACGAATGGAGTTCAAGTAACCTATATGGATTTATTCGTAAATCAACGTTAATAAATAACTCAGAAACATCCGTTAAAATCTCAATTTTAGATGGTATTCAAAATATTTTACCTGATGGGGTTGGGAGCGATTTGCAAAACTCTACCAGTAATTTAGTAGATGCGTATAAACGCAGTGAGTTAGAACCATCGGTAGGTTTAGGTATTTATGCCTTAAGTGCTATTATCGTTGATAAGGCAGAACCTAGTGAGGCTTTAAAAGCAAACATCGTTTGGTCTCTTGGTTTAGATAAGCCAAAGCACCTACTTTCTTCCTTGCAAGTTAACAACTTTAGAAATCAATTACCTATAGATCAAGAAACGGATGTAAAAGCAGAAAAAGGAGCATACTTTCTTAATTCTGAAATTAAGCTAGAGTCAGAAGGCGAGAAAAAATGGATGATGGTTGCAGATGTGAATAAAAGCCACAGCTCTGTTGTTCAAATTATTAAAAGCTTAGAAAATTCTAGAAACTTAGAACAAGAAGTAAAGAATGATATAGATCTTGGAACAAGGAGACTTATAGAATACAACGCATCATCAGACGGTCTTCAGCTTTCTGCAGATATCTTTAGGGACACAAGGCACTTCTCCAACACTTTGTTTAATATTATGAGAGGTGGGATTTTTGATTTTAATTATCAAATAGAAAAATGGGATTTACTGGATTTTCTTAATCAAGCAAACAAAAACGTACTTAGTGCCAACAAAGCAACTTTGGATAGCTTACCAGATACCTTTACTTTTTTCGAGTTAAATGATTTTGCAGATAAGATAGAAAACAAAGATTTTAAAAGATTATGTTTTGAATATATGCCCCTCAAGTTTAGTAGAAGACATGGTGATCCAAGCAGGCCTTGGAACAAATTTTCTATTAACACAAGAAGTGAGCTCGATGGTTCTAAAATATTAGATTACGAGGGAAATTGGAGAGACATATTTCAAAATTGGGAAGCTACGGGTCAAGCATTCCCTGCATTTGTAGAAAGCATGATTCACAAGTTTCTAAATGCATCAACCTTTGAAGGATATAATCCATACCGCGTTACAAAGCACGGTTTTGATTGGGAAACCATCGAGCCAGATAATCCATGGTCTTATATCGGTTACTGGGGTGATCATCAAATTATATATTTACTAAAGCTTCTTGAACTCAGCGAAAAACACTTCCCTGGCCAGTTAAAAGACTATTTTAATAACCAATGCTTTGTTTATGCAAATGTTCCATATAAAATTAAAAACTATGAGCAAATTTTAGAAAACCCAAAAGATACTATTGAATTTGACGAAGAGCTGGACAATGATATAAGAAACAGAAGAACTGAAATAGGTTCTGATGCTTCTCTATTAAGTGATGAAAATGGTGGGGTTTATACCGTAAACTTTATTGAGAAGATACTTGCTACAGTATTGTCAAAACTCTCCAACTTTATTCCTGAAGGTGGAATTTGGATGAATACCCAAAGACCAGAATGGAATGATGCAAACAACGCACTTGTTGGCAATGGAGTATCTATGGTAACACTATACTACTTGCGTAGATTCTTAACCTACTTTAGAAAACAATTAGAAAACACAGAAAATGAACGTGTAGAATTATCAAACGAGTTAATAATCTTTTACAAAAGAATTAGAGCCACGTTCGAAGAATTTCATCCGCTGCTAGATCGCGAAATAAACGATAAAGAAAGAAAGCAGATTATGAACAAATTAGGATATGCTGGAAGCGATTACAGAGAGCATATTTATAAACAAGGCTTTTGGGGTAAAAAAAGAACTTCTTCTTACAAAGGTTTAATACGATTTGTAGATTTAAGCCTTGACTTTATTGATCACTCCATTAATGCAAACAAGCGTAAAGATAATCTTTATCATGCATACAACTTAATGACGATCAAGAATGAAGATGAAGTGTCAATTTCTTATTTAAGTGAAATGTTGGAGGGACAAGTGGCAGTTTTAAGTTCTGGTAAACTAGAACCAACTGAAGCCTTAAGCTTGCTTGATGCATTAAAGCAGAGTTCCTTGTTTAGAGAAGATCAGTATAGCTATATACTATATCCAAACAAGAATCTACCTGGTTTCTTACAACGCAACAATATTCCTAAGAAGTTAATCGACAAATCTGAATTATTAACGCAATTGGTAAACGACAATGAACTTAGTATTGTAAAAAAGGATGTAAATAACCACTTCCATTTTAATGGTAACTTTAAAAATGCAAGTGACTTAAGTCAAGCATTAGATCAACTTGATAATACAATGTACGGTAAACTGGCAATTCAAGACCGTAAACTGGTTTTAACTGCTTTTGAAGAGGTATTTAATCACAAAGCTTTTACAGGGCGTTCAGGAACATTTTATGGTTATGAAGGTTTAGGTTCCATTTATTGGCATATGGTTTCAAAACTTCAACTAGCTGTGCAAGAGGTCTGCTTAAAAGCTGTTGAACAAAACGAAAATGAAGGTGTTGTTGGCAGATTGCTAGAACATTATTATGAAATAAACGAAGGAATTGGGGTACACAAATCTCCAAAACTTTATGGTGCTTTCCCTACAGACGCATATTCTCACACACCTGCTGGTAAAGGTGCACAACAACCAGGAATGACTGGGCAAGTAAAAGAAGATATTTTAAGTAGGTTTGGAGAATTAGGTGCATTTGTAAAAAATGGTCAACTATTGTTTAATCCTTGCTTACTTCGCAAGGATGAGTTTGTTATTAAGAATCGAACTTTTGAATATGTAGATATTGAAAAAAATCATAAGTTTATTAACCTTGAAAAGGGTCAATTGAGTTTTACTTATTGTCAAGTACCAGTAATTTATAAAATGTCAGATAAAAATAAACTTGTTATTCGCAAGTCCAACAACAAAACTATTGAATCTAAAACACTGCTTGTAGATCCAGAAAATAGTCTTCAAATATTCAAGAGAACTGGAGAAGTAAGCTTAATTGAAGTAGAAATAAATGAAGCCAATTTGAAATAAGATGAGCCGTTTATTGTACATATTTGCTTTTATTTTACTTGCAATTGGTCCTTTAACCTCTTGCAAGCCATTAAAACCTATTGAAGAAATAAATAGATTTAGTGGTATAGAGTTTAAAGTGGATTCTTTACTGAGTCTTATGACCTTAGAAGAAAAAATCGGTCAGATGTCTCAAGTAAGACACTTTAATGATATAAGCGGCAATGATGTAACTACAAAGTTTATCGGGTCTATAATTCATACTGAAGGTCCTTCACCAGGCACAACCGCTGAAGATTGGCAAAAGCGGTTTATTGTATTGCAAAAACAAGCTCTTTCTACTCGGTTGGGCATACCCTTATTGTTTGCAGTTGATGCTGTACACGGTCAAAATACTTTTAATGGGGCTACTATATTCCCCCACAACATTGGTTTGGGAGCAACTAACAATGAAGAGTTAGTAAAACAAATTGCAAATATTACAGCTATTGAAGCTCAAGCCACTGGCTTTAACTGGGTGTTTTCTCCTTGTGTAGCTATATCTTACAATGAAAAATGGGGTCGTTTTTATGAGTCGTTTTCAGAAAGTGCAGAAATTACATCTAAATTAACAAAGGCATCAATCAATGGCCATCAGGGAGATTTGAGCAGCTCTACAACAGTGTTGGCTACTGCAAAACATTATGTTGCTGAAGGAGCTACAGATTATGGTTTGGAAGGCGGCGTTACGAGCCTTGAAATAAGTGAGATAAATGATCGTGTTTTAACACCATATAGAATTGCTGTACAGCAAGGTGTTGGATCTGTTATGGTAGCATTTAATACAGTCAGCGGTTTACCGTTACACGCTCATAAAGAGTTAATTACAGACACCCTTAAAGGAGCTATGCAATTTGACGGGTTTGTGGTTTCTGATTGGCGAGGATATACTCGTTTTGGAAGAAAAAATATTATAAATGCTGGTGTTGATATGGTAATGGCCGTAAACGGAGATTTGGATTTCTTTCAATCTGATTTATATAATGCAGTAGATAGTGGTTTTGTTTCTGTAACCAGAATTGATGACGCTGTAAGAAGAATTTTAAGGCAAAAATTTATGCTTGGTCTATTTCAAAATCCTTTTCCAGATACACTATTAGCAGCTCAAATAGGCTCAAAAAAACATAGAGAGGTGGCCAAGCAAGCTGTGCAAGAATCTTTAGTTTTACTTAAGAACGAAAACCATACACTACCAATTAGTGCAAATAAAAAGATTGTTGTTGTAGGTGAACATGCTAATAATGCTGGTTTACAATCTGGAGGTTGGACAATCCATTGGCAAGGAACAGATACAGCGTATAAAGGGGCAACAACAATACTGGAAGGCATAAAACAAACAACCAAAGCACCTATATATTATGACTCTCTAGGCGAGAAAAAACATACTGATGCTGACATTGCCATAATTGTAGTTGGCGAAACACCTTATGCCGAGTTTTTTGGTGATATTGGAAATGAAGATGGAAAATACCAACTAACTTTATCCGATAAACACAAAGCCTATATTGATACCTATAGCCAAACAAATGCAAAAGTTGTTGTGATATTGGTTTCGGGTAGACCTCTGGTAGTTACAGAACAAATTGAAAAGAGCAACGCCTTTGTTGCTGCTTGGTTGCCAGGATCTGAAGCTCAAGGAATTGCAGATGTACTCTTTGGCAAAGAAATTTTTAAGGGAAAACTTCCTCATTCTTGGCCAAGATCTAAAGATAACTTTAAAGGTAAATACGGACCAAATTATTGGAACAAAGAAAACAAACCGTTGTACCCTATTGGCTATGGATTAACATATGATTTTAAGTAAAAGAGAAATTTGAAAAATATTATAATATAAATTTATGCTTTCAGGAACATACACGGCAAAAAGATTTATAATACCTATTCTGTTTTTTTTTCTTGCCACATCTTGTGCAATAAAATCAAACCAAAATAAAAACAATATAAAAGTGAATAAAGAACTTACAGCATCCGAAATATTAGGAAACCCAGAATATCAAGCTATTTCTTATGGTGGGTATAGGGCTTCTTCCCGGGATACACAACCTACTATAACTCAGCTAAAGAATGATATGAAGATACTTTCTGCCTTGGGCATTAAGATTTTACGTACCTACAATACACATTTTGACCAAGCTAAAAACTTACTAAAATCCATTTCTGAGCTAAAAACAGAAGACGAAAACTTTGAAATGCATGTTATGCTTGGAGCCTGGATAGATTGTGAAAATGCTTGGACCGACAACCCAAATCACACCACTGAAGATTATGAAGCAAACGCTGCTGAAATTGATAGGGCCATTGATTTAGCCGTAAAATATCCTTCAATTGTAAAAATAATTACAGTAGGAAATGAGGCCATGGTGCATTGGGCCTCTAGCTACTTTGTTGAACCTGATGTGATTTTGAAATGGGTTAATTACTTACAAGATCAAAAAACACAAGGCGTATTACCTAAAGACTTGTGGATAACGAGTTCGGACAACTTTGCATCTTGGGGTGGCGGCGGATCTGAATACCACCAAGAGGATTTAGAAGCATTAATTATGGCAGTAGATTATGTTTCCATGCACACTTACCCAATGCACGATACACATTATAACCCTGTTTTTTGGGGATTAAAAGAACACAACTACACCGATTCTAAAACAGATAATATTGACTTAGCCATAGACAAAGCAATAAACTATGCTAAAGAGCAATTTGATAGAACAAAGGCATACGTAAAAAGCATTGATTCAACCAAAAGATTGCATATTGGAGAAACAGGTTGGTCTAGCTTTTCTATAGGATTATATGGAGATAATGGGGCAAAAGCTTGTGATCAATATAAAGAAGGAGTCTACTATAAAAAAATGAGAGAATGGACCAATAAAAGTGGTCTATCTTGTTTCTATTTTGAAGCATTTGATGAAATTTGGAAAGATGCTAAAAACCCTGGAGGTTCAGAAAATCACTTTGGACTCTTTTCTATTGACGGAGAAGCCAAATATGCAGTTTGGGACATTGTAGATAAGGGCGTATTTGAAGGACTAACAAGAAACGGAAACAAGATAATCAAGAGCTTTGATGGGGACGTAAATAAACTTTTGGATGTAGTTAAAAATCCTCCTATTAAGCAAAAAACCACCTAAATATGAAGAAATTATTTCGCAATACCTTTCCATTTATTTTAGTCTTTACGCTGTTTTCAAGTTGTAAAGAAACTACTATGTCTACTCAAACATTTGAAACATCAGCAGCTGGAAACAAGTTGACTGAAGTAAACTGTACAACAAAAGAAAATCCTTCTGTTACTATTAAAGTTAATGCAGATCAACCAAAACAGACTATAACCGGTTTTGGTGGGTCCTTTACGCAGGCTTCTGCCTATTTAGTTAATGGTTTAGGTGAAGAAAATAGAAACAAAGTTATGGTGGCGTACTTTGGTGAAAAGGGTGCTAATTATTCGCTCACAAGAACTCATATAAACTCGTGTGATTTTTCTTTAGAAAACTATGCTTATGCAAATACACCAGGAGACACTCTGCTAAAAGACTTTAGTATAGAAAAAGACAAAGAATTTTTAATTCCAATGATTAAACAAGCTCAAGCTTTGTCAAAAGACGGTTTTAAAATAATAAGTTCACCGTGGACTGCTCCTCCCTGGATGAAAGACAACAATGACTGGAGAGGAGGAAAACTACTTCCTGAATACAATAAAACGTGGGCACTATACTTTTCTAAGTATATAGAAGAATATGCAAAAGAGAAGATAAATATTTGGGGAATTACAGTGGAAAATGAACCACTTGGTAATAATAGCAATTGGGAGAGTATGCATTTTTCCGCTCAAGAAATGACAAACTTCGTTTCTAAACATTTAGGCCCAAAATTAGAAGAAGATAAACATAACGTAGTGCTCCTTGGGTACGATCAAAACAGGGATAAGGAATTAAAAGAGTGGGCAGATGTAATGTTTAAAGATAAGGAAAGCAGCAAGTATTTCGATGGCACGGCTGTGCACTGGTATGCCAGTACATACGATTACTTTGGTGAATCTTTGGAGTACACACATAATAAAGCACCCAACAAATACATTATCCAAACCGAAGCTTGTGCCGATTCTGAAGTTCCAAAATGGAGAGATGACGCTTGGTATTGGTCTAAAGAAGCTACAGATTGGGGATGGGACTGGGCAAGTGATGAAGATAAATACCTTCACCCTAAATATGCACCAGTAAACAGATATGCACGAGATATAATTGGATGCCTCAACAATTGGGTAGATGGATGGGTTGATTGGAATATGGTGTTAGATAAGCAAGGAGGCCCTAATTGGTTTAAAAATTGGTGTGTAGCTCCGGTAATTGCAGATATAAAAACCGACGAGGTTTACTTTACGCCTATATACTTTATAATGTCTCATTTTAGCAAATACATAAGACCTGGTGCAGTGATATTACATAGTGAAATGAACAATGACAAATTACAATCTGTTGCAGCACAAAACCCTGATGGCTCAATAATAATCGTTGCATTTAATGAAGGCGTAGACCAAATAAATTATACTGTAGAACTAGATAAAGAGGAAATAAAATTGGCAATTGGGCCGCAAGCCATACAAACCACCATAATTAATAATTAAAACAATGAAAGAAACTGTATCAACAAACAAAGTAGCAATGGGGCAAAAAATTGCCTTTGGACTAGGAATGCTTGCCAATCAAATGTTCCCAGCTGTAATGGGCATATTTATGGTAGTTTTGGTACAAGATTTGGGCTTTCCAGGATGGATGTGGGGTGTCATATTTTTTCTGCCCAGAATTTTTGATTCTATTACAGACCCTATTATGGGATTTATTTCAGATAACACAAAATCTAAATGGGGACGCAGACGTCATTATGTTTTTATAGGAGCCCTAATTATGGGTATTTCTTTTAGTATAATGTGGCAATTGTATAGAACAAATGGTGTAGAGTACAACTTCATTTACTTTTTACTTTGGTCGTTTGTTTTTTACTTAGGACTTACCATTTTTAGTGTTCCTTATGTAGCTATGGGTTACGAAATGAGTGACGATTTCCATGAGCGTACCAATATAATGGCAATAGCACAATGGATTGGGCAATGGGCTTGGGTAATTGCACCTTGGTTTTGGGTTATTATGTATGATCCCAGTTGGTTTGAATCCGCAGATGTGGCAACCAGAAATTTATCTGTTTGGGTTGGAATATTCTGTATGCTATTAGCTATGATTCCGGCCTTATTTATAAAAAGTAAATCTACCCTAAACGAAAATTACGAGCCACTTACTATTAAAGGCATAGGTGGTAGTTTAACTAAAATTATTGATGGATTTAAGGAAGCATTTAAAATAAAACAATTTAGAAAACTGTGCATCAGTACATTTTTAATCTTCAATGCTTTTAATACTGTAGCTACCTTTACCTTTTTTATTATTGTTTATCATCTATTTAGTGGGGATGCTGGTGCAGCTGGTATTTGGCCAACCCTATTTGGTTCTATAGGTGCAGCCATCACAACGTTTCTTGTTATTCCTACTGTTACCTGGCTATCCAAAAAACTTGGCAAAAAAAAGGCCTTTATTTTATCACAAGGTATCTCAATAATAGGCTATGTACTTCTGTGGTTTCTACTAATACCAGGTAAACCGTATATGTTTATTTATGCGTTGCCTTTCTTTTCTTTCGGTATTGGGAGTCTTTTTACTTTAATGATGTCAATGACTGCTGATGTAATAGATCTTGACGAACTAACTTCGGGTAAAAGAAGAGAGGGGATTTTTGGAGCAATTTACTGGTGGATGGTAAAATTTGGCTTTGCAATTGCCGGATTACTAAGTGGAGCTATTTTATCCCTTGTTGGGTTTGATACAAACCTTGCTCAACAACCAGAAGGAGCAATTACAGGCCTAAGAATGTTCTTTTCTGGCCTCCCCATTTTAGGAACAGGGATTGCTATGATTGTTATGAGTAACTATGACATAACAGAAGAAAAGGCTATAGAAATTAAAAATCTACTGGTTTTAAAAAAACAAAAATCTACTCAAACAACATAAATGTCAAAAAGAAAAGATAAGTTAATGTCGTTAGTTGCGGCTAAAGGAATCCAAGGAGATTCTAGTAACTTTAAAAACCTATCTCATCAAATATTAAACAATGGAATTCATGGAATCTGTTTTAGTCTATATGAAGATGGTCAAGAACCTGGTGATCCAATAAGTGAAAACCAAATTAGACGCAGACTGGAAGTTCTTCAACCTCATTGCAAGTGGATTAGAACATTTTCTTGTACTGAAGGAAATGAACTTATTCCTATTTTAGCTAAAGAATATGGCATAAAAACACTGGTTGGAGCCTGGTTAAGCGATGATGTTGAAACCAATGAAAAAGAAATTAGCAACTTAATTAAACTAGCAAATGAAGGTATGGTAGATGTTGCTGCAGTAGGCAACGAGGTACTGTATAGAAAAGAATTAGCTGAGGCCGAATTGTTAAACTATATCTCCGAAGTTAAAAGAGCATTGCCACAGCTGCCAGTTGGATACGTAGATGCCTATTACGAGTTTAATGACAGACCCGCTTTAGCAGATGCTTGCGACGTTATTTTAGCAAATTGCTACCCTTATTGGGAAGGTTGCCATATAGATTACTCTTTTCTTTATATGAAAGAGATGTATAACATTGCCAAAAAAGCGAGCAATGGTAAAAAAGTAATTATAACAGAAACTGGCTGGCCGAGTGAAGGTGGAAATTTCGAAGGCTCTGAAGCCTCTCTCGAGAATTTTCTGAAGTATTTTGTTAATGCCCAACAATGGTCAAGCTCAGAAGATATTGAGATGTTCTACTTTTCTTCTTTTGATGAATCTTGGAAAACCGGAAATGAAGGTGACGTTGGAGCATTTTGGGGTCTTTGGGACAAGCAAGAAAAGCTCAAGTTTTAGCTTGCTTTGTAATCCAAAGCTCTAAAAACTTTACCCGTACTGCCGCTATTGTTCACAAGAACAGGTTCTAATGCTCCTGGCAATACATCCGTAACTTTGTTAGGAGCATTATCGCCACCCATATCGGTTTGTAACCATCCTGGATCCAATACATTAATTCTTACATTGGTATCTCTATACTTAAAGCCTAAATCTTGAGACAGTTTAAGTACTGCCCATTTGGATGCACTATAAGGAGCTAATTCTGGTAAATTTTCAATTCCCGAAACTAAGTTTACTACTCTACCAAATCCATTGGCAACCATCCTAGGAATAAACGCTCCACAGAGATTATATAATGCAATTACATTTACTTGCATTGTTTTATTCCACTCGTCTTCTGTATGAGACCAAATATCTTCGTGATAATCGGTCATAATAGCTGCATTATTGTAAAGAATATCAACATTAACTTCTAAATTGGTGACTTGCCGAATTAGCTCATTTACACCTTGCATTGAGGTTAAGTCACTGTACACTGAATTAACGGAAATAGGGTAATCTTGTAGCAATTTCAAAGTTGTTCTGCTTGATTGTGCCGATGTACCGTGTACAATTAAATTGCAACCTAGACGAGCTAAACCTAATGCTATTTGCTGTCCTACTCCTCTGCTAGAACCGGTAATAAGAGCTGTTTTACCTTTGATATGTGCCTGCATAGCACAAAGATAAGCGTGATATTTTTTTTCTAGATATCAAAAATGAACCCTTCTTTTTTAAGGTCCTGATATCTTTCTTCATCAAATTTGTAAAGCTTCGCTGGACGATGTGATACATTTGATTGCACCTCATTTAAATTAACTAATAAGTCCATTGCTAAGATTTTTTTTCTAAAGTTAGGCTTATCAAATTTGGAACCTAATAACGCCTCATAAAGTTCTTGCAATTCTGCTAAAGTAAACTTCTTAGGTAATAAATTAAATCCTACCGGTTTATACTTTACTCTTCTTTTAAGAGTGCGTATTCCGAGATTTAAAATTTCCTCATGGTCAAATGCTAATTTAGGAAGTTGATCTATTTCAAACCAAGCAATCCTATCTGCCCAAGATGATGCCACAGGATGGTGACTTTCACTTTTTACCAATGAATAATATCCTACCGTAGCAACTCTACCAGCCGGATGACGGTTTAGTTCGCCAAAAGTTTGAAATTGTTCTAAGAAAACAGAAGTTAATCCTGTTAACTGATTCAATACATTATTCGCAGAATCTACTAAATCCATATCTAAACGAACCAAATCACCAGGTAAAGCCCAGCTCCCTTTAAATGGTTCTGCTCCCCTCTCAATTAATAGCACTCTTATTTTACCTTGCCTATATCCAAAAACTACGCAGTCTACTGACAAGCCAAAATGAAAACAGTCCTCAAACGGCAGTTTGTTCTCCGAGATATAATATTTTTTGGGTGTAAAAGTGTCCATCTTAGGTTTACTAAGGTCAAAAGTAAAAAAAAAATTTACTTATAGTATTTTTTACTTTAAGTTTTTTTTACTTACTTTGGGGACGAATTTAACAAATACAAAATGAAAAAAATTTTTACTTTATTAATGGTTTTAGCAAGTCTTTCTGGGTTTTCTCAGTCAGATTCTGTTGATGTTACTTTTTATGTGTCTACAGCCAACATTACTGTTGATGCTGCAGGACTTTACTTAGCTGGCGGAGGAATCTTTGGAAGTCCAGGAGATAACCCTATGTCTGATGCAGATGGCAATGGTGTTTATGAAATTACTGCAAAAGTAAAAAAGGGTACGCCTGGATTTTACATTTTTACAAACGGTGCTTGCGGCGATTGGAGTTGTAAAGAAAACCTTGGCGGTAAGCCTTGTGGTGACCCAAGCAATTATAATGATAGAAGCTTACCTTCTATAATGAGCGATACAGTGATTTTAGGTATTTACGAACAATGCGACACAGATACTGTTGCTGTGGCAACAGAACCTAGTTCAAGTGCTGCTGCTCCTACTTATCCAAATACAGATGTAATTTCTTTATTTAGCGATAGCTATACCGATGTAACTGTAGGGACTTGGAGAACAAGCTGGTCTAATGCAACTTTAGAAGGTTTCAAAATTGATCAAGATTCAATTATAAAGTATTCTGCTTTAGATTTTGTTGGGGTTGAACCTGGAGATGGTAACTTTATTAATGCTGAAGACATGCATCACTTTAATCTAGATTTTTGGACCGCTGACGCAACAACGTTTAGAGTAAAACTAGTTGATTTTGGTGCTGATGCTGCTTATGGAGGTGGAGACGATAAAGAGCACGAATTGGTTTTTGTTAGTCCTAGTCAAAACATTTGGGTTAATCTACATTTAGATTTAGATAGTTTTGTAAACTTAACAAGCAGATCAAACATTGCACAAATAATATTCTCAGCTCTCCCAGCTGGTGGAGCAAATGTTTTTATTGATAATGTCTTTTTTAGCAAAGATGTACCAATTGCTACTCCAACAACTGCTGCTGTAGATCCAACAAGCAAAGAAGCAGATGTTATTTCATTATTTAGCGGTGCTTACACCGATGTAACTGTAGAAACTTGGAGAACAGATTGGTCTAATGCTACGTTAGAAGAAGTAGTAGTAGATGGTAACGATGTTAAAAAATACTCAGCATTAAATTTTGTTGGAATTGAACCTGGAGTTGCAAATGCAATTGACGCTTCTTCAATGGAACATTTTAATTTAGATATGTGGACACCTAATGCTACAACTTTTAGAGTAAAGCTAGTTGATTTTGGTGCTGATGCTGCCTATGGCGGTGGAGACGATACAGAGCACGAAGTTGTTTTTGAAAACCCAGCTACTGAAACTTGGGTTAACTATAAAATACCGATGACAGATTTTACCAATCTAACGGCTACAGAACATATTAACCAAATTATTTTCTCGGCTATTACTGCCGGAGAAGCAATAGTTTATGTAGATAATGTACATTTCAGCAAAAAAGAAAGCGTTGGAATTGACAAGATAAACTTGAATAATGTTCAAGTATATCCTAATCCTGTTAAGGACAACTTAACTGTTAAAATAGATGCTCAAACGGGCACCATCAATTCTTTAGAGCTTTTAACTCTTCAAACTGAATCTGTTTATAATCAAGTAATTAGTGCAGCCTCTGTAAATACACAAATTAATACTTCTGCTTTAGCTAGCGGAGTCTACATCTTAAAAGTAACTACAGACTTAGGTCTTTATAGCCAAAGAGTTGTGGTTAAGTAAATTTTATTAAGTAGCAAAGGCTTTGGTTAATCTAAAGCCTTTTTTAACCACAAACGCCGGATAGATTAATTTCTACCCGGCGTTTTGTTTTATTGAGAACTTAAAAATTAATCTTCAAACACTTCTATATTCTTTCTAGCAATCTTTAAATCAGTAAACTTTCCATTATACTTAGTTGCTTTTACAATGTGGTTGTCTATCCAATGGTAATTACCCCCTCTTGGTTTACCATATAGAACCCCGTGATATTTGAAACCGTGTTTATCTAACCATTCTTCTGTGATTTGCTTTTGTTCCAATGTTCTAGAAGTAAAAAATGTAATAATGTGTCCATTGTCATACCACATATTACAAGTTTTCAATGCATCTGGAAAAGGTAAACAAGTAACCATTCTTTCAGGCTCTTCATTGGGGATATCGTCTGTAATAGTACCATCAATATCAATCATGTAATTTTTTATCCCTTCTTTTAACCCAGGACTTAAATGATTTCCTTTACTATCAACAAGATCTTGAAACTTAGAATTGTTAGACATATGCCTACGAAATTATCGTAACATCTTGAATTGCATTGTGTTTTCTAAACTTTTGTAATTCACCTTTTATCCTCTTTATTAAGAGAGCAAAGACAGCTGCATCATCAATAAAACCCAATCCTATTATAAAATCTGGTATCAAATCAATGGGGCTTATAAAATATATAAGGCCAGCAATTATGTATATAAGGGTTTTCTTAGAAAACTTATAACTCCCATCAAGTGCTGCTTTGAGCATTTCCCTGAAAGTTCTTAAATCCTCTAAAATACCTCCATTTAGTTTTTTCTTATTGGAATTTGCTTTTTCTCCTGATTGTATAATTACTTCTTTAATTTGATCTTTATTTTTAAATATTTGTTGTGCCATTAATAGTGCTTGTTTAAGTGTTCTAATTTTCATAAAGTATATAAATTTTAATTTATAATTGCCGTGAATGCTTACTACTCCGATTAATAATAGACAAAAAGCGTACCTACAATTACATTTGGCGGTACTTCTCTTTGGAATTACAGCAATTCTCGGTAAAGTTATAACTTTAGATAGTATAGCTTTAGTCTGGAATCGCCTCTGGATAGCTGTTTTAGCTTTGATTTTTATTCCAGGAGCTTTGCGTGGTTTAAAAACCATAAATACACCAAGTTTGCTTCGTTTTATTGGAATAGGGATAATAGTTGCATTACATTGGATTACCTTTTACGGTAGTATAAAACTAGGAAATAATGCATCTGTAACTCTAGCTTGTTTAGCCACAACTTCGTTATTTACATCCATTCTTGAACCTATAATTACTAAATCTAAGTTTAAACTAGTAGAGCTTCTATTGGGAATAATTGTAGTAATCGGGATACTGTTTTTAACAGGAGTAGGCGAATCTTTCTATATGGCTATATTAGTTGGCCTTGTATCCGCATTTTTAGCAGCACTATTCTCAACGTTGAACAAAAAGTATATAGGATCTCAAAATTCTATTTCAGTTAGTGTTATAGAGCTGTTTTCTGGGTTTTTATTCATTTCAGTAATGATGCCTTTAATTAACTCCTTTTTGCCTCAAAATTCGTGGATTCCAACATCTAACGATTGGATATATCTTATTATTTTAGGTGTTTTCTGTACCAGTGTTGCATATGTTCTTGCTTTAAATTCACTTAAAGAGCTATCTGCATTTATTGCTACTTTAAGTGTAAATCTAGAACCAGTATATGGTATAATTCTAGCAGTTTGGCTGCTAAACGAAGATCAAGATTTAAACCTTGATTTTTATGTTGGTACCGCAATTATACTATTAGCAGTAGTGCTACATCCAATAATAACTAAATACCAAAAAAAACGGAAGCAACTTAACAGTTAACTACCCTCAAAATTTTATACAACAAGTTAACTTTGCACTTATATGGCAAAAAGACATCTTATAACTTGTGCTCTTCCCTATGCAAACGGACCAATACATATTGGACATATGGCGGGTTGTTTTCTACCATCTGATATTTACAACAGATACCTAAAATCACAAGGTAAAGAAGTGCTTTTTGTATGCGGTACAGATGAGCATGGAGTTCCCATTACGCTAAAAGCAAAAAAAGAAGGCAAAACTCCGCAACAGGTTGTAGACGAAAATCACAGCATAATTGCAAAAGGTTTGAAAGACTTTGGAATAACCTTTAATACCTTTAGTAGAACAACAAATAAACTACATCACCAAACTGCTCAAGAATTTTTTAAAACATTGTATAACAAAGGTGTTTTTATAAAAGAAGTAACAGAGCAGTTTTATGACAAAGAAGCAAAACAATTTTTAGCCGACCGATATATTGTTGGTACATGCCCAAATTGTGAGTACGAAAATGCCTATGGTGACCAATGCGAAAAATGTGGCAGAGCTAGCAGCCCATCAGAGCTAATTAATCCAAGATCTGCTTTAACTGGAAATACGCCTATACTAAAAGAAACCAAAAACTGGTATTTACCTCTTGATAAAATTCAAGATACCTTTTTAAACGACTGGGTAGAAGCAAAGAAAGAAACTTGGAAACCAAGCGTTTGGGGACAATGCAATAGCTGGCTAAAAGAAGGTTTAAAGCCCAGGGCTATGACAAGAGATCTAGATTGGGGGGTAAAGGTGCCAGTAAAAGATGCAGAAGGCAAAGTAATGTATGTTTGGTTTGATGCACCCATTGGCTACATAACCGCAACTAAGGAAGCAGCAGGTGAAGAATGGACCAAATGGTGGCAAGACAGTGAAACAGAGCTAACGCATTTTTTAGGCAAGGATAACATTGTTTTTCATACTATTATATTCCCTGCAATGCTTAAAGCACACGGTGATTTTATTTTACCCACCAACGTGCCAGCTAACGAATTTTTAAACCTTGAAGGCGACAAAATATCAACCAGTAGAGACCACGCTATATGGTTGCACGAGTATTTAAATGAGTTTCCGGATAAAACCGATGAATTAAGATACGTGCTTACCACAATACTTCCTGAAACAAAGGATGCTGATTTTACTTGGAAAGACTATCAAGCAAAAGTAAACAATGAACTTGTTGCTATACTTGGAAACTTTGTTAATAGAGTTATTGTGTTGACGCACAAGTACTTTGATGGAATTGTACCTAAATATGACAACTTTGATGACCCGAACAATCAACTAATAGATGAAAGTTTAAATATTAGTAAAAACATTACAGAAAAACTCGATAAATTTCAATTTAGGTTTGCGTTGGAAGAATTTATGAATCACGCTAGAAATGGAAATAAATACTTACAAGATTCTGAACCTTGGAAACTAATTAAAGACGAAGCAAATTTAACCGCTGTTAAAGGTTGTATTAGCAATTGTTTAGAGTTTGTTTATGAGCTGGGTAAATATGCTCAAATCTTTTTACCTAATACTTCACATAAAATTGCTAACCTTCTAAATATAAATTCTTACCAAGAATCTATTAAAGCAGGACATCATATAAATAAACCCGAACTTTTGTTTGCTAAAATAGAAGATGAAACCATAGAAAATCAAATTGAAAAATTAGCTAAAAAACCGGTTTTAGAAGTGGTAAAAGAATCTGAAAAAGTAGAAATTCCAACTTTATCCAAGCCACAGATTCAATACGATGATTTTTCAAAATTAGATATGCGGGTTGCTACTATTACAGCTGCAGAAAAGGTTAAAAAAGCAGATAGGCTATTAAAAATAACGCTGAATGTGGGATTAGAAACCAGAACAGTTGTAAGTGGAATTGCAGAGCACTATAACCCAGAAGACATTATAGGCCAACAAGTTACATATTTAGCTAACTTGGCTCCTAGAAAATTAAGGGGCATTGAAAGTGCCGGAATGATCTTAATGGCTGAAGACGAGCAAGGAAAACTAAAATTTGTGGCTCCGAGCAACCAAACTATTGAAGGTGCTATTATTGCTTAATTCATCATAAAATAAAGTCTCCTCCTTCATCTCCAGTATTATAAATTTGGCCATATTGGGGCTCATGTGGGCTGTTTTGTAAAACAGGCACTCGTAAGCTCGAGAATAATTCTTCTGCAGACAAATACTTATTGGTGTTGTCAGTTAGCCTATCAATTAAATACTTCATAAACACGCCTCTATCTTGCTCTTCTTTAAGTGTTCCACTGGTAATTGCTTTTCAATAGCTACGTTATCTCCAAATGCAATTCTTGTGTTAAAATGCCACCACTAAAACACGCATCACTAATTACCAACGTGTGTTTAGAGTCAATTACCTTTAATTGATCCGTTAAGTCAGAATTTGATAACCAATTGGAATTATTATCTCCTTTTGCATCGCGGGGTAACCAATAACCTTGGTTCATTTCTTCACCCCGATGTCCGTGCCCTGCATAAAAAATAAGCACATTATCTCTTTTGGTAATGGTGTTTCTAAGGACCGTTAGTTTTACAACAATTTCTTCTTTACTTGGGTTCTTTAATATGGTAATGTCCTCTTTGTTAAAGTTGTAACTAAGAGTTAAGGTGTTGAAGAGTTTGTATGCATCATTTACAGGTTCTGATAGTTGGCTAATAACTTCATCATCATACTCTTAAACTCCAATTATTAAAGCATAGTATTTACCTATTTCAGCACAATAAATAACTTCCGTTTGATCTTCAAACGTTCCTTTATTAGTGACAAACTGAACCCGAATCTTATTATTATCCAACTGAAGTTTTATAGGCACTTCAAAAGAGTTTTCACAATTGTAAATTCTAATGACTTCTTCTGCTATTAATGTTTTTACCACCTGCCCGCTTACATAAACATTCACTTCTTGTACAGAATCTTGTGTTTTGAGACAACCGCTAATCACAAAATCGTCTATTCTAGATATAAAACCAAATTTAGATGGAGAACTCCATTTTGTGCTATGTTTTGCTAAATCGAGATTTGCTGCGGCAGAATCCGCTATTTGTCGGTCTATTTCAAATGCTTTTAGTCGTTTGTTGCCGTGTATGTCTTCTGCTTCTATAGATATTTGGTTGTTTCCATAATTTAGTTCTAAGGTTAACCAAAATTGGCCATCTGCAGATAAATCGGCAATAGTGCCGTTAACCTTTACCGATTTAACATCACTTTCATCTTCTACTTTACCCAATATAGTTGCTAACTTATTAATTTATATCAACTTAACTCCTCGCATAGCAACGGGAGGAATTAAGGTGATGTTGGGCCCATTTTTGTCTTCTGAATCTGTATTAAATTTTCTAGTACTTGAATCTCCCGAAACTTTTACCATATTAACATTAAAACTTGAGCTAAAGCTACTTGTTTTTGTAGTTGTGGTAATGGTCTTTTTAGTTACTGTAGTGCCTACTATTACAGAATCACCATCGTTTTGTGCAAAACAGTTGTTGGACAGCAATACAAAAGAGGACAAACAAAAGGCAAAAATCAATCTAATATTATTCAATGTTTGAAACGGGTTTAGGGTACTATTTCTATGCTTATATATTAATTTTTAGTGATATGCAGCGTTTAAACCCATTGGGCCAATAAATTTTAAAGAAAACAGTAGGCTCAAAAAAGTGTATTTGTACTTTTGACATATTGATTGGCCTCGTAGTTCAATGGATAGAATAGAAGTTTCCTAAACTTTAGATGCAAGTTCGATTCTTGCCGAGGCTACTAGAGCGGAATAGTCGAGTTTAAGCTCACTATTCCGCTTTTTTGTTTGTCCGTAATTGCCCGTCATATCTTGGATATACTCAATAAATACATTCTGATTTTGGGTTCGATAAAGTATATTTTCTCGATCCACTACTATTCCGTGGTGGTATGACCCTATTGTTTGGTATTGGTGAACGTTGGTTTTTCTGTGTAATCACTTATTTTAGTATTATGATTAAAGGTCATTTCTTAATAAAATAGATATATTTAGATCACTTAGCATATGAAAAAAGGTTATACAAAATATCACATAATTGATAAAAAAATTCTTGTAGAGGTTCTATTCCATGATTATTTGATTATAAAACAAATGCTTGCTCCTGAAGGTAATAAAATTAAAATGTTATCAACTTTATTTTCAATAAATCCTAATAATTGGAGAGTTACAGGCATAACACTTGCCGCATTAGAAATTTTTAAAAAACATGATTTTAAAAGAGTTCCTAGGATGGGAATAAATCGATCTCATTTGATACAGAGACATAAATTTTACAAGCATTTATTAAATATTGAAATTTCTAGTAAACAAAAATTTTGGGAAAATTATTACAAAAATGATAGAACTGTACTTGCAACTTCATCAGAAAATATGAAAAATTCTTCTACAATAACTGAAGGGGCAATGATCGTCCCTAATGATAACAGAAATCTTTTTAAAACCTCAGGTTACTCATGGAAGCACAAAGATGAAGAGGAAAATTTTCTAAGAGACCTTTATTATAAAGTACAAAAATGATAGCTTAAAATTTCACAATTTAATCAAGTTTTTAATCTATAACTCGTCGCTTGTAAAATTCTATTAGACCAAATTAATAAGTTTAAGTCTATTGGTCACTATTGTTTATACCATATAAAATCAATGAATATAATAGAAGTAAAAGTCCCATAGAGATGATAAGAAATGCAACGCTAGTGCTAAAAGAAGTAATAAAAATATTTGCAATTAAACTTACAAAAAATGAGATCAAAGATAACGTCCTTGTCAAAGCAGTAATCCTGGAAGTTTTAAATGTTATGCCAAATGATGAAAGTAATGTAATCAAGGAAAATACAAATGCAAAAAGCATGGATATCTCATCAAAATAGGTATCCGGATTGTTTTTACTAAAAGCGAAAAAGCCATAAGCTACCAAACAACTTAATGATATGGATATAACTGAAGGGATTAAATTAAATTTCACGATTATTATATTTTTGATGGGAATGGTGGTGGTGTAAGTGCCACTAATCTTATTACCTCGGGAATTTTTTCTGCTATTTCCCACGAAAGCATCCCTGGTCTCCACAAATAAGTTTCATTAACAATTTTTTTATCCCTAACCAACTGAGTTATATCGTGATTGGAAAGAGGCCCCATCTGATTCCCATCTATTATAGCATAAAACAAGGTTTCTACAGAGACTTGGTTATGCATTGATGCTCCAGGTACTTTCATTGTTTCGATAGATTGATTCATACTTTTAACCATTTGTTGGGCTATGGTCATTCCAATTCCAAACTCTACCAGATTATTAATTGAAAAAAAATTATTATCATTCATATTTAAAATATTTATGGTTTTGGAGGCGGAGGCGGTGGTGGTGTTGAGCCCATAAAAACTGAAGCAAGTTCTTGAACATCTCCTGCTTGCTGCCAATTGTCCATTCCCTGCTTCCATACATGCGTTTGCTTAGTAAATTCTCCGGAAGCTGCAAATTGTTTTAATTTATCTAAAGTAAATGGCCCTGCTTGTTGACCATTATTTGCAACCATGTAGGACACTGATGGTGCAGGTGGTGGAGTGTTTTGCTGTTGATTCATTCCAGTCATCATATTGCCCATCATTCCTGCCATACCACTTCCTACTGCACCTCCCATAGCCATACTTGCCATCATTGAACCTGGATCCATAGTACCTCCAGTACCGCCGCCACCAGAGCCCATCTTACCTAAGCTGTCAGCTGCTTTTTTTGCGACCTCAGTTTGTTGGTTGAGCTGGTGTGCAGACATATTTTGGGATTCAGTAGTAAGCTTCTGAGCCCGTTGCATTTCTTCACGCTGAATTTTTAAAGTTTCCTGCATGTTTTCAGCATTAATTCGCTGCGTATCTTCAAGATTTTTAATTCCAACATCTGTTTGAGCTACAGTAGTCTTCTCTTGTTGTTCTCGTGTTACCTTAAGTAATTTTTGATACTCTTCATTTTCCTTATCAAAATCCAATGTGGCCAGATCAAATCTCTTAAGATTAACGCCAAAATCATTTTCCAAGGCATCCTGCAATTGTGGCTTAATTAGGTCATTAATTTCCAGTATTTTACGTTCCATTTGTAAAACTGGAATATTATTAGACTCTGGAATATTGGTAATAATCCCTTTAACATTTTTGATTAACGCATCTTTAATTGATTTTTTAAAATCATCTAGCTCAAAATTGATTAATCGAGTTATTTTTATAAATGATTTATAGTCCGTAATATTAAAAGTAATGGTACCTCTAGCAGCTACTGGAACCCCAAAATCTAAAAACCTTGGATCGTACACATTAAAATAGGGCACTCCAAACCTAATTTGATTATTACCTGCTAAATTAATAAAGTAAATCTCCGCTTGAAAAGGAGACTCACCTCCAAATGCTGCACCAACAATATTGGATAAAACAGGGAAGTTCGCTGTTTTGATTGTTTGATCGAAAGGCCCCTCAATAAAATCTTGGACGCTTCCGTCTTTTTGTTTGTATACAAATACAGCAAGTTCACCTTCTTTGACACGAAGACTACTGCCATATCTTATTGCATTTTCCTTTTTCGTAGAATTAGCCTCACCGCTAGATCTCCACTTGTGTATTAAATATTCCTCTTCATCACAACGAATGACGTCTAAAAATCCACCTTCTGATTTATTTCCAAATAATCCCATATTAGTTTATTCCTATTTGTTTACCATAATTTATAATTTGGTTTAGTGCTTCCTTATCATCTTTCATGGAGAATTTAGCTTTCATAATAATTTGCTCACATTTCTGTGCCCAAACTTCTGCTATTTTAAAATCCCAATTTTTATGTTCATCATCACCAAAATTCGCAAAAGATTTTTTCATAAATCCGCCAAATCCGCCTTTTCTAGCTGGTTTTGCTAATGGAACAGCCATCATTAGAAACTCCAGAATATCCTCTTTACTATTAGGTATTGGAAAATGCATAATAAATTCTTTTTTCCGGGTAAAAACTTGTTTAAGTCTATTTCCCTCGCTTTCGTCAACCAACATCCCCAAAAACCCTCCAGCTTTATTTACCACTACGCTATCTTCAATTTTTTGATAATCTCTAAAAAAATCTCTTATTGAATTCACGTTATCTATGTTGCGAAACTCATGGCCGCAATCAGAACAAATAGCCTGAAGTGATTGAACTATAGCACCACATGAAGGACATTTCTTTACATCACCAAATTTATCAGATTTAGGTGCAGAAGTTTCTTGCTTTTCTTGACTTACTGACTTGGTTTTTTCGTATAGCTTAGCGTCCAATACCATCTCAAATTCATCTAGATCTACTCCAAATTTTTCAGCTTTTTTGAATAAAATTTGCTTTTCTTTTTCGGTCAACTCCCCATCCATGAGAGCCATTTCTATCAGTTTTTCTAGTTCTTCGTTGTACATAATTTAACTTGATATGGATAGTTCGTATTATCTGTTGAAGGTTTGTAAAATAACTGCTGCATCATCTACCTTCTTCATTTCTTTAGCAACGCTCTTTGTTTGATCCTTATCACCAATTAAATTCAAAAACTTACTTTGAAGACTAATCAATTGATCAAAATTTGTAGCCAAATCAGCATTTTTATGAGTATCATTCAACCACCAAGTATCATAAACAATAGCTAGTTTGCCAATTAAGGAGGCTATGTTTTTACTTTCTTCAATTTTAGATTGAATCAGGTTTTCCTGAGATTCAAACTCGGATGTTTTTGCTAAGATTACAGATTGGTACTTGCTGAGTTGATCTAATTTTGAAATAAAATCGGACATCTCACTTGAAGGACTATTAAACCATGAATTAATAACTTCAGTATACTTATCGACTAGTTCTTTTTTTGCATTAATATTTACAAATTTTACAGATACCTCTGAATTAAGTTTTTCTAATTCATCAAGTGACTCGTCAATATCAGCATTAAACTTCTGGGCTGTGGAAATGCCATTGTTTAAAACCTCGGCAAAATTTAGACTATTGACATTTGTAAATGTTTCTGAAAAAATAGACCTGTAGTTATCATTAAATTTTACAGTTCTCATCCCTTGTGTTGATGTATAGAAAGTATACTTTTCATTTAATCCCTTTATATCTTCTAGTGAGGTAACATTATAGGCTTTCATATGAGACTCGTTATAATTGTCTTTGTAAGAGTTTATTTTATTTATAGAGCTTTCCAATTCATCAATTAATGTTCCAATTGAACTCGGTGAAACCTTGACTTCACAAGATTGAGACGTGTCTCTAATGACATCTGATGTTGGACAATTTACCGAATTCAATATTTCAGAAAAAGACTTAATGTCATTTAAAACAGATAAAGTAGAGTCGTCTAAACCAACATTGTCAAGTGATGTAGCACCAATTTTAAGCTTAGCCAATTCTGAAATCTTCTTTTCAACTTCAGCAAAAGTTGAGAGTTGGCTCTGAGTCATAGCTAAAGATGATTTATATTCCTTTTTTAATTTTCTCCACAAACCATAATACTCCTTCACATCTTTATAAAACAATGTGTCTAAATTTATAATACTATCTCGGAGCTTAACCTCGGCAGATAAAATCTGATTTCGATTCTTTTCTAATCTATCTTTTTCATTGAAATTTAGCATTAAAATTTCACCGTGAACTTTATTAAATTTTGATATGCAAATTTCACTATTTAACATTTCAGAGTACGTTTCCCATACAGCTATGGGTGTTAACTTACTTGCCTCTAGACCTCCTTTTTTATTAGCTTTCAGGTATAATGGCCCTTTTAATTCGTCTGATGGAGGCACGCCTTCGAACTTCAAATTATAAAAACCAGCATTACCCCAAATAACCTTCATTATACTATTATACCAATCTTTTGGCATTTGAATGGTATCATAATATATATCTAACTCCGACACACCTGTCAACTCTTCCTTATAGTTTTTGTTGTAAGTTACTTTTCCACTATTTCTACTTACAATTATCTCAATAACACCTTTTGAATTAGTTTTAAGAATATCATCATATGTGTCTACGTGAACTTTATATTCACCTAATATAAATCCATTTGAATTTAATTTACCCGTAGTTAAATTATCGCCACCTTTTGGAGATGTCTTATAATAAACGTTACCAACCATTTGTCCCATTTTGTAATTTACAGAAGCATTAATAGTGGCTGAGCCATTTCTATTGGTTATAGTAGCATTGTATTTAAATAAACCATTAGGCATATTGTTTTTAAAATTACCGATAGCTGTAATTTCAGTTGTTACACCGTTTTCTTTCATATTCGTTGTATGCGTCCAGCTACCATTTACTTTTCCGTTATTGAAAGATCCTTTTAGTGTCTCGTTACCATAATCACCTCGGTAACTTACAGAGTTCTTCCATATAAAACTTCCATGTTTAGTCTGTTTATAATCCTTTTCATTGTATGTATACGTCGCTGTACCATTTGTATAGCCTAGCTTATAAGTGCCTGAATAAGTTTTTAATGATTGAGCCTTAACTGAACTACTAATAATTAAAAGTAATACTAGATTGAATGTACGAAAAGTTTTGAGCGATTTTTTTATCATGTAACAAAAGTATTATAATGTCTCTAACGTTTTGATACATAATTGATTCATTGAAAAATAATTTTTATCCTTAAATAAAATAGCTGTATCAATGATTAGTTCGAAGCATGTTATAACTTCAAATATATCACACCTATTCGTAGCCACAAATTTCGTCTGATATTATCTTTATAAATAAGGTCAATCTGATTCTTGCTACCAACAAGGGAATGAAACCTTATGGTTAGATGTTACTAATTCCAATCAGTTATGCTAATTACAATTTTGGTATGTATATATATAAGTGTTTCCGTACTCTGAACTCCTCAAAAGATATCCACGTTCATTATATTCAAATATAGACCCATCACTTCCTTTTTGTGTATTTCCTTCCCAATCGTAAGTAATTTGAGAATTATGAACAGATTTACTTATCATCTTACAAAAAGTTTCACAATCTTCATAGTTATATGTGACAGGCAGCATCCCCCTGTATGATTTCAATAAATAACCGTTGCTATTATAAATAGCTAATATATTATCTTCTAATTTTTGTGTGTCACCAACCCAAGTAAAATTGATAACATAAGTTGTGTCAAGGCTTTTATGTATTTGTTTTGTCATTTTGCAATAGTTTTTGCAATCTTCGTATTCATAAATAAAAGTATCTGCAGCTTGTATATTTTTTGTAACAGAACCATAATTATTATATTCATTTATGGAGCCATCACTACTATTCTGGATGTTTTCAGTCCAAGTGTAATTTAGGATATAACTCGTATCTGCATTTTCAAATACACATCTTGTAACTTTACAGAAGTTTAATTTATTAGAATTAATTTGCTCTTTTTCATTACAAGAGAACCCAAGCACTATTATTAGAGCTGAAAATATTGAACCTTTCATTCACCAAATATATTAAATATACCTAAAGCCTTTGCTCAGAATGGTGGAATATCCCTATGGTTTGGTGAATAAGGATATTATTTATTAGTTTGATTTATCAATTTATCATCGTTGTTCGATAAATAAGGTCTATCTGATTCTTGCTACCAGAATAGCTGAATTAATTATTTCAAAAATTTCTGTCTTGTTATGTTTTCACCATGGAGTTCAAGTATATAACTTCCGCTAGGTAAGGAAGAGATGTCCATATTAATTTCATCACTTTTCACCATTAACTCTTTAATGACTTGACCTGTGGAGTTATAGATTAGCGCATATTTAATGTCACTAATATTAGCTATTTTTAGATTATTATTCACAGGGTTAGGAGAAATCTGTATGCGACTATGCTCAAATTCTTCTCTCAAATTAGTACTAATTGCATCATTAAAATATGATTTAGTTATTGATTGGGTAAAGGATGCTCTACCTGTAATCATGACATCTAAATCACTATCTCCATCCATATCTGCAAAGGCAATTGATGATGCAAAAACTCCATCAAAAGAATCATTATCGAGCAAAGTAAAAAAGCCAATACCGTCATTGATATATAATTTTGATATTGGGATTGGAGAGCTGTTATGACCTGACTTAGAGGCGTTGCCAGTAATTAACACATCCATATCGCCATCTCTATCAACATCTGCAAATGCTGTCGAAGAATATCGAACTCCATCGAAAGGAGTTTCCAATTCTTCAGTATAATTTCCATTTCCATCATTAGTATATAATTTTGACAAAAATGACCCCGTTATTAACACATCCATATCAGCATCTCCATCAATATCTGCAAAGGCAATTGATGATGATGTAACTGCATTAAAGGGTGTTCCCAATTCTTCAGTAAATCCACCAACTCCATCATTAATGTAAAGTTTAGACACGCCAGTAAATCTCATGTGGCTAGGAGAGGAGGCTGAGTCACCAGTAATTAGTAAATCCATATCTTCATCTCCGTCAATGTCTGCAAATGCAATTGATGATGCGAAAACTCCTACAAATGATGTTCCCAACACCTCTGAATATTTACCTTCTCCATCATTAATATACAGTTTTGCTACCGGGCCTAAATTTGAAGAATTTCCAGTTATTAATAAGTCCATATCTTCATCTCCATCAATATCTTCAAATGCAATTGATGATGCGGAAACTCCTACAAATGGTGTTTCCAATACCTCTGAATATTTACCTTCTCCATCATTAATATACAGTTTTGCTACTGGGCCTAAACTTGAAGAATTCCCAGTTATTAATAAATCCATATCTTCATCTCCATCAATATCTTCAAATGCAATTGATGAATTAGAAACTCCAATAAATGGTGTTTCTATTACCTCTGAATAATTACCCTCTCCACCATTAATATACAGTTTTGATATGGAGTCCCCTGTTATCATAACATCAATGTCTTTATCTCCATTAATATCGGCAAAGGCAATTGATGAATTAGAAACTCCATCAAAAGGTGTTTGCTTTTGCTCTGTGAAAGTTTGCCCATACAAGAATGTAAGTGGTAAAAAAGCCAAAAAAGATAGTAGTATATTTTTCATTTTTATGAATTCAATAAGTTGATATTTGCTGGTTCAGTATAATGCAATAAATTATTATTTAATTTTTAAATTCTTCTTTGAAAATAACAAAAGAAGATCAAAAATAAACACTTAATTAAGTTTCTTGTTCCTCTAACATATTTTATTTCTCTGACAATAGAATAATCTAGACACAGATACTCTAGACAAAGGTTAGATAAGAGTCTAATAAATACTTCTAAATGTGATTTTTCGAACCGATTTATTTGATTAGACTAAATCCTCAGTCTAAAGGTTAGATAATAGGATCAAAGCCTCTACCAGAGCGGAATAGTTGAATTTTAGTTCACTATTCCGCTTTTTTGTTTAATATGAGCTTTTTTTGTTTCCTTTGTTTTCTTTGTTTCAATTAATCTTAAGCTTTAGATGAAAAAAATAACTTCTCTTTTTAAGGTTTTAGTTTTTAATTCTTTTGTAATTATAGCTATTCTAATATCATTCCAAGTACATGCCCAAGTGGTATCTACCTTTGTTGGGGCAGGAAGCTCTGGAAATTCAAATGGAACTGGGACATCTGCTTCTTTTAATGGTACAGTTGGCTTAAGTGTTGATGCAAGCGGGAATATATATGTTGCAGATAGAGAAAACCATCTAATCCGTAAAATCACCCCTGCTGGAGTTGTTTCTACATTTGCTGGAAGCGGCAGTTCTGGAAGTGCAAATGGCACCGGTACTTCAGCTTCTTTTAGAAAGCCTCACGATATAGCTATTGACCAATCTGGGAATGTATATGTTGCTGATCATGATAATCATCTAATCCGAAAAATTACATCCGCAGGAGTTGTTTCTACATTTGCTGGAAGTGGCAGTGCTGGAAGTGCAAATGGCACGGGGACTTCAGCTTCTTTTAGAACCCCATACAATTTAAATTGTGATTTATCTGGGAATGTATATGTTGCTGATCATGATAATCATCTAATCCGAAAAATTACA
>ERZ1046740.20-NODE-20-length-153030-cov-8.960843_pt1 | contig 153030 bp, 132 predicted proteins | sample MGYA00383093_ERZ1046740 | MGnify/ENA primary metagenome ERZ1046740 (study PRJEB29581, sample SAMEA5548363) | metagenome | biome: marine; feature: coastal; material: water | depth 25 m | study: Short-term variability in the microbial, nano- and picoplankton... | reverse complement strand
AAAAGTTCGCAAGGCTCTGCCCAGTTTTCGTTCCGCGTGTTACACGAACTAAAGCTTCTCCTGTTACAGTGTTTGGTACATTCCAAAGATAATATCTAAGGTTTGAGGCAACAGTTGAATTGATGCTGTTCCAACTTGTACCATTGTCTACAGAATATTCAAGGTTAAATGTGCTTGTTCCTTGTGGTGCATCCCAACGAATAATTTGCTGATCTGTTGGGTTAAAATGTTCACCACCAATCGGGTGAGTGAGAATAATGTCATCAGTAATTAAACTGTAAACCACATAGTATTTTTGAGGTCCTGAGGGTATTGTATTTCCATTGATGATTAATTTATACTCACCATTTGCCGGATTGATAATGGTTACTTGTTCTGCATTGTTTAGGGTGTCTGTGGTTCTGATTGCATTGCTGTTTGGCGCGTTTGGGTCCAACACCCATGGTTGCCAAGAGTTCGCGCCTTTTACAACTGTAAAATCTAAATCATTCACTATCGCTCTAGATGTATTTACGCTAGCCGGAACATCTGACCAATAGAGCATTACACGCATCTCTGCTATGTTTGCCCCAATAGTTAAGGATATTGTGTCCGTTGCGCCTTGAGCTATAGAGTCTAAATAAAAGGTGTTGTTTTCAATTACATCTACAGCGCGCATTGCATTGATTCGGCCATAGCCATAATTAAAATCTGGACCAGGATTCCCTAAATCTTCTGCTGTATTCATCAGAATTGACTTCATAAGACCACCATCAGGCAGCGCTTGTGCATTGTTTTCTTTATAGGCTTGGTAGAGGTTTGCTAAGTTTCCAGAAACACCTGGTGCAGCAGAAGATGTTCCTCCACCAAGTCTGTATAAATTGTTTTCATTTGTCGTAAGAACGCTAGTTCCAACTGCACCCATATCAGGCTTTACGCGGCCGTCATGCGCTGGTCCTCTACTAGAACTATTATTCAAGCCATCGTTCCAAGTTAAGTTGGCCGTAGCGATTACATTTTTCCCTTGCTTGTGGCCTCCTGTAATTGTGTATGCGTTCGGACCAGCATTACCTGCAGAAAAAACATGCATCAATGCTCTGTTTTGAATCACATCCTCATCCATTTGGCGACACAATTGTGTATAACCAGCATTGGTGCCATTGCTATAGGAAGATTGCGTAATAACAGCGCCCATGTTGTTGTACATGGTATCTGTTCCATCTAAATAATAGTTGCCTTGGTCGAAATAATCAAAGTAAACGACTTCTGCACCTGGGGCCATGCCTTTGGCAGGAGGGTTGATGTTACCAGCACCAAAAACAATTCCGGCTACCATTTCTCCATGATTACCACCATTTGGTACAGGTTGTTTGTAAATCAATCGACCTGTATAATCAACATGCTCAAATAAATCCCCATCATCGCCTATGGCGACAATAACGCCTTCACCATCGTAATTCATTCCTCCGGGAAAATTCTGTTGAAGAGTATTTGTTCTGTGATTTGATTTAGCTCTAAATGTTTCAGGTTCACCCCGAGGGTCGGCTTCTTGAACATAATAAACAAGATCACTTTTTAAAAGTGTATTGAGACTGTTCGTTTTGATGGTCACTTTGTAAAACCCACCTTCTTTTCTTGTAAAAGTTGCTTTTACAGAATGCAAATAGGCTTGAACTTGTGTCTTTGTAATGTTCTCATAAAATCCAACAACAAAGTTTGACAAGCCATCCCCATTCTTCGCCCAGCTTGGCACTCCTTCCGTACTTAAGATTTTAGTCAACTTCATTTCTGGTTTAACCACAGCTATGCTGCGAATGCCAAATTTTGAAAGTTGAGATTCTTCGATGTCTTTAGGAATACTTACCATGTAGGCACGTTTCGGAATGTAATCGAAAAACACAATTCCTAGTTTTTGCATTTCGTCCTGCTCCGCTTGAGTTGGAACAGCATAAAATTGCATGATACGGTAGTACTGGTTATTGATGGCTGGGCCTGTTAGGCTTTGCATTATTTGCCCTTCTTCAAGCTGGTAATTTCCAGACTTTAACAATATAGTGTAATCCGAATTGGCAAAGCCAGAAAAGCTTAGACCCAAAACAGCAATCGTAAAAATTTGCAATAGTCTTAAACGCATGTAATGATTTTTGTTGCAAAATATAAAGCATTAAAGCCCTGAGTTTTATTGATATTATCTATAACCACAATGCTTTATTCTATGGGTGAAAAGTTTAGCAAGTGGAGTTAAAAAAATTGAGAGAGAAATAAGGTTGTTTGCTAATAAACCTCTTTGACAATTGGCATAGAGTAGGATATTTTGTGCAGATTCAAGATGAATGCGCTTAAGATTTGGTAAAAGCAGATATAAGTTTATTTTAGAAAATTATTAGCTTAAATTATTTTCAATGCAATTGATTACCAGAAAGCAAGACTTAATTGACAACGTTATTACCTTTGAAGGCTACCTGAATGGAGATGACGAGGCCAACAAGCAGTTTGCAAAAGATTTATTGAGCGAAAGCAAAACCCTAAGTGTATACAAGGTAGAAGGTGAAAATCACTTTGCACCTGTGTCGTTTTTGGTGTATGCAGGCAACTCGGTAGACGACCATACTGCCAACGAAGAAGAAAATACCAAAGACACGAGTAAAACAGCCACCAAGGTATTGGGCAAATCGTTTACACACGACATGATTCAAGAGCGCTTTACCACTTTTGCAAAAAGCAAGGGCGTGGAGACGGCAAAAGCCAACCGCGATTACTGGCGGGTAAAAGACGACAGAGGTAAAAATTTAGACGTAAAACTCTAGAATTTAAAAGTGCTGTGCATTTTATCACTCTAGTTTAAGAATTGGCATGACGATTACTTTACATTCGAGGGTAGAGGCAGATCTACAAACGGTATCCCAGCGGTTTGATGCTCATTTGTTTCGTTATCTTTTACCGCGAGGTGCAAAGTTGTTGCATTTTGGCGGTTCGAAAACAGGCGATACGGTCCACTTAGAATTACCCTTAGCAGGAGAATGGCTGAGTGAAATAACAGAAGATCATCAAAGTGAGAATCTCAATTATTTTATTGATGAAGGCAGAACTTTGCCTTTCCCTCTTAAAACGTGGACACATAAACACAGTTTAATCAGAAATGGTCAAGGCACAACGATAGAAGATAAAATGACCTTCTCTACAGGTACAATTATTTCTGATGTGATGACCTACCCTGCCTTACTTCTTTCTTTTTTGCCACGTGTGTGGCTATACAAGAGGTATTTTAGAGTGAACTCTCATCGCTGAGAAACATTATTTAAAAAATGAATGGATAAAAAAAGCCCTCGATGTACTGAGGGCTTTTTTGTGGTCCCACCTGGGCTCGAACCAGGGACCACCTGATTATGAGTCAGGTGCTCTAACCAACTGAGCTATAGGACCAGCTTTGTGTAAAGCGGCTGCAAATGTAAAAAAATCGACCACAATCAAAACAAGTTGTGCCTAAGATTTGTGACTTTCTGAGATCTAAAAATTTGGCCTTTATTTTATCTGTAAGAACGTGTATTAATGTTCCATAAACCTCCCTTCATCAATTTATAACCTCTTGTTAGCGCAGTCTTAACACCTTAGAAGTAGTGTCTCATAATTTTGCGTAAAAACAAAAACTATGCTATTCTTGACGGTATCATTTACTTTGTGTTTATCAGTTGTTTTACTTCTGAAAGCAAATCATGAAAAAAGGAAACAAAAACAAAACAAAGCCAGATTTTATGGATAAGGTGGAGCTAGAAAACATTAAAAGTATTTGGTTTGATTTCGGACGAGTACTCCTGCCTTTAGACCTTGATAAAACGAAAGAGGGATTTATAGAACTTGGAGCAAATACATCTCTCGAAAAAGACATTGAACATTTTGAGACTTGGGAGCGAGGAGAAATTTCCCAACATGAATTTTACCAAGGAGTTAAAAGGCATGTCAAAGAGTTTGCAAGTGTCCCGAGCATACGTTCAGCCTGGAATGCTATGTTGCTAGATCTGCCTTACGAAAACTTCAATTTTGTAAAGCGGTTAAAAAATAAATACCAATTGTTTTTGGTGAGCAACACCAATTCGGTGCACATAGAAGCCATAAAACAAAACATGGGAATTTTTAGATACCGTCAGTTTGTAAACTTGTTCGATGAGGTGTTCTATTCTTATGAAATGGGAGCGCGTAAACCAGAGCCTAAATTTTTCAAAATCGCTTTAAAGCAATCTGGTTTTAAACCCGAGGAATGTTTGCTGATAGACGATAACGAAGGCAATATAACTCAGGCTAAAATTATGGGTTTTAAAACTTGGTTGTTCGACCCTGAGAAAGAAGTATTGGAATTTGATAAATAAAAAAAGGCTCGCTTAGCGAGCCTTTTTTTATGCCTTTTCTTGACAGAGCTCTATCAATACCCCGTTGGTGGATTTTGGGTGCAGAAACGCAACCAACTTATTGTCGGCTCCATTTTTGGGTTCCTCATTTAAAATGATAAAACCTTCCGCTTTTAAGCGCTTGATATCTGCGTAAATATCTACTACATCATAAGCAATGTGGTGAATGCCTTCGCCTTTCTTGGCAATGAACTTGGCTATTGGACTGTCTGGATTCGTTGCTTCCAACAATTCAATTTTATTTGGGCCGATATCAAAAAAAGAAGTGGTAACACCTTCGCTTTCCACGGTCTCACTTTTATAAGGCGGCTTGCCATAAAGCTTCGTGAATAATTCATTAGAAACCTCTATGTCTTTTACCGCAATACCAATGTGCTCAATCTTATTCATTAGTTGTTGCCACCTAAAATTATTGGAAGCCCACCATCGCCACTGCCGATAACAATTACTTTTGAGTTTGGCGATTTTGCAAGTGCTTCTGTAGCTAATATTCCTTTTTCGGTAAGAATTTTATCTGTTAAACTTGCACTTAAGATTCTGTTTGCTGCAGCTTTACCCTCTGCGTCAATTCTTCTTCTTTCAGCTTCTTTGGTTTCTTTGATTAATAAATAGTCAAATTTTTGTGCTTCTTGATCCGCTTTTAATTTGTCTTCAATTGCTGTTTTGATAGTAGAAGGCAATTTTATTGATCTAAACAAAAGTGCTTTTAGTTCAATATTGTTTTTAGTGAGAATCTCTCGTGTTACGTCTTCAATTTTTGTTTCAATTTCTTGACGCTTTGTTGCATACAATTCTTCAGGTGTGTATTGCCCAACAATTTGACGAACAGCTGATCTTAATTCTGGACGAATAAGTTTTGCTGCATAGCTCGTTTTAAATTGCTCGTATAAATATCCGATTTGATCTGGAATGGGCTTAAAACGCAACGACACATCGATGCTAATGGAAAGCCCATCTACAGATAACACATCCATAGTTTCTTCTATTTGTTGTTCTTCAACATCAAAAATTATCATTTGATTCCATGGTGCAACCAAGCTTAATCCTTGTCCTTTAACATCGTCAATTGCTAAACCAGATGAGTAAGGTTTAAATACAACGCCTCGTTCCGTGGGTTGTAAAATGATGAATGATTTTTTTACTAATATTATCGCTAAAAGCACGACAACACCTATAACGATGTAACGTCTTAGCTTGGGAATGTTAATGTCTACTTGTTCTGCCATGAGTAATTTATTTAGTTAGCAAATGTAGTTTGAAATTCAAGTTTTTAATGTTAAATACACTGTTAATTTCTAAAGTTGTTTTGTACAATAGTTCTCCTTTAAATGAGGCAAATCCGAATTTAATTTTCAGTCTGAGGAGAATTAAAATAAACTCATAAGTGTTTTGGGAGTTAGATGTTTTCCACGAAAGTGTTCGTAGCTTCGAGGTAAAACTGAAAGACATCTTCTTCTCTCAATTCTATAGAAGCCGGAAGTATAGCACCTTTCCAATCTCCATTTTTCCATAGGCCACAAGTTAACGGTTTCATGGCATCGTGATTGAGCGTATTGTTTCCCCATGCATAGGCATAGTAATAGGGCGAAGAGCAAACAGCATCTTTTATCGCATATCCAATGCCAACACCTTTAGTATATGCATCTCCCAGGTCTACCAACATGCCAGTGTCAAAATGATGCGGCCAGATGCGTAACTCAGAATGGTGAGAATAAAATTCACCAAGCTTACCGCCTCCGTTTTGAGCGAAAGTTCTCCAAGCAGACAATTGTTTTGCAGCACCTTTTAATTTTGTATTCCACTTGTCAATTTGAGCTTCAAAATGAGAGAGCTTGTAATTGAGTTTTGCTGGAAACATGCTAGCGTCTAAACCATCTCTTACCAATTGCTCTTTTATCCACAACTCTATGTCAATGTCTTTGCGCCCAGCAATAGGTAAGTCGGCTTTAAAGCCTTTGCCGTGGTATATAAAAGTGAAAGACTTGCAACTCAATTCTAAATAGGAACCGTTCGGTAAATCGCGAGAAATAAAAGATTCACGCTTCATATTCCAACCTAAATTCGATTGACTGTCATCTTCGAGTAAAGGCAGAAAGCTGTTGTTCAAAGCCGCTAAATGTTGTGCTTTGTAATGCAGCATGGTTTGTAAGAACACTAACTCATCCATATGCTCAAAGTAAATAATTAATTACGATTTTTATGAAACTTCAACACCTTTCCAAAAAGCAACTCTATTTTCAATGCCTTTCGCAAGCGCTTTCGTTTGTGGATAATACCAGGCTGCATCTCCATTTTCTTTTCCATCTGCGCTTAGAGAGTAATAAGATGCAGTTCACTTTCAAGGGCAAACACCGTGCGTTTCTAAATCTTTGAAGAATTCTTTTTTTTATCGAATCTGCTGGAAAATACGTGTTTCCTTTAAAATTAAAAATATCGTCTGACTCAACAATGACTTGCCCGTTCCAAATCGCTGTCATGTCTTTCTTTTATGCCGTTAGTAAATAATTAGCATATAACGCTTGCTCTCAGTGTACACTTTCTTTATTCCCAACCTCGCCTTTCTCGCCATTTGTTCTTTTGTGTTGTGATCAAATTTTTGGCTTATTTCTGTGTACATGCTTTCCCACGGAAAAAATGAAAACGTCTTATCAAACTTTAGAAGGTAAACGTCATGCCATTGTGTGCTTACAAGGTAGCTTTTTGTGGTTCCAGTCTCTTGGTTATATGTAGGCTGATGGATGAGCATCTAGATTAAAATTCCCTTCCAATTCTTTGTTAATGCGTTTCAATAAGTTTTTATTGAAAGCAGTTGTAATGCCAGTATACTGCCATCTTACACGTGGTTGAAAAAAGTTTCGATACGTAGGACGACTATGATTAGGAGGAGTTGTGGCTGATGAATCTCGTAATACTTTTTGATTCACCCAATGCGCCTTCAGATTTTTATAACCTGGGTATTGTAGGTATGCACTTTCAATCCATTCCCAGCGTTCGCCCCAATTAATTTTTTGGTTTGCAGCTTCTCATTCATATTCAGTAGGTAAACGGTGTCCGCTCCACTGTGCAAAAGCAAATGCTTCAAAATAGCTGATGTGGGTTACGGGGGCATTCATATCTAACTCCTGAACACCTTCAAGAGTGTAGTGGCGCCATTTATTTTATGCCAATACATTGGCGATTCAACACCATTTCTTTCATTCCAACTCTAGCCCTCGCTATGCCATAAGTCAGACATTATATAACCACCGGCCTCTAAAAAACCAGATATTCTTGATTGCTTACAAGAGTATTGCTAATGGCATAATCCTAAATAAAGACGGTGTGTTGGCTGAACTCGTTGTCAAAACAAAAAAGCTCACCGTCAAAACCAATGTCATATTGTCCCCATGATATTGTAAGCCATTCAGCCGATTGTTTTGTGGTCTTGTGGCCCTGAAAATAAACGTAAGTGGAAAGCAGTGGGTTGTGACCTAATATATACTTGATATCTGTAATAAGCAACTCATGGTGCTGTTTCTCATGGTTCAATCCAATAGTCAGTACTTTTTCTAAATTTTTATTTAAAATGGAAGGTAAATGCTGCTCCATTTTTTCATCCACATATTTGCGATAGGCATAAATATGGTCTACTGTTGGCCGTGATACATTGCTGCGATTGGTTCTTGAAATTCGTTCGCCAACAGTTTTATAATAGCTGTTAAAAATGAAGCTAAACTATGCGTCATAGACTTGGTAATCCTTGACATGTGGAACCAAAATAAATTATTCAAAAAACTAAGTGGTGTGCCCAAGGTGCCATTTTGGTGGCGAGACAGTATCTTTGGGTTGGACAACGTAGTCTTATTTTTCTTATTGAGCACAAATGCTTTCCGAGCGCTGCCTCGCCTTAGGCATCATGCGGCAAGACAATAATTTTCAAGATTAAATTTTACCCTTTAAGTAAGCCACACGTCTTTGCTCTCCCAATTTTTCGATGGCGTATCGCAACATGGTTCTTGGCATTTTGTGGTAATGCTTTTTTAGGAAATACTCTTCGGCTTCAGGGTTTCGCTTCCCCATTTCTTTCAACATCCAGCCCACGGCCTTGTGAATCAAATCATGTGGGTGCTCTAGAAGCATCTCTGCTATTTTGTACGTTTCTTCAAATCGGTTGTTGCGGATAAATTCATAGGTCGCAACAATAGCGATGCGCTCTTTCCACAGGTCGCCAGATGTGGCCAAATTGTAAAGAATGGTTTTGTCCTTATCTAACAACCACTTTCCAAGAATTTTGTCGGCACTAGAATCTACAAGATCCCAATTGTTGATGCCCCCCAAATTGTTGAGGTAAACCTTTACCCAATGTTCTTTTTCATCAACTTTTGCCTTGTTGAACTTTTCTACCAACATGAAAACAGCAGACAAGCGTACTTCATGAATAGGGTCGTTTAACAACTTAACAAGTTCTACCTCGTTTATGTTAGCCCAAAACTTTTTGGCTACTTTTCTTTGGTTCGGAACCGAGACACCTAAAAACTGATCACCTTCTCCGTATCCGCCCGATTGAGCTTGGAAAAATTTTGGAGCTTTTTCAGCTTTATCAAAGTCGTTGTAGCTTTCTAAACAGTGTTTAATACTTGTAATTGTCTTCAAACTGATGGATTTAGAATAAAGGTACTCTCAAATCTAAAATTTTTTAATTAGGAATTTAGAAGAACTTATTAACTATAAAAAAGGGTGCTGAAACCAACACCCTCCTCATATTCAAGACAGCCAGTTCTTGAATTTAGAATGAAAAGCCAAAGGCGATAGACCCAATTTGATAATTGGGAGTTGCCTTATCTGTTCTAAAGAACTCACTTAAGTCGTATTTACCTGTAATCTTAAAAGCATTGAAACCAATTTGTGCCAAAACACCATATCTCCAGGTATTCATATAGAAGTTATTGCGTGTTCTTTCCTTGATAGGATCATTGTTAAAATCATCGTAAATCAAGTTTCTTTTTTGCGCAATACGCACACCTCCATAGCCTCCAACTCCAAAGTTAAATGCGTTGTCCATTCCGCTTTTGCTGAAATCTAAAATCAACATAACAGGGGCGTCTATGTACGTTGCATTGTAACTGCTAAAAGCAACATTGGTGATATTCGGATTTATGTCTTGCGCAGGTAAAAATCCTGCACCGTCAGGCACTGCAATTTTGGTAATCATATTATCGCCTTTCAATCTGAAATGGTGCCAATTGAATTGAAGTCCATAACGCACATAAAATTTAGAGTTGTCGTTACCGACTCTGGTTTTACCTGCTCCACCTAAAGTGAACACTGTAGACTGCCAAGGTCTTGATTCACCTGCTTCATCTCTCACAACAGCATCTCCAGAAATCATGTTGTTCCATCCAAAATGAATGTCTCCTTGACCTTCTGTTCTCGCCTGTTTATTGCGCCTTTTTATTTTGTACTCAATCCTGCTTTGCTCACCATCTTCTTCTATTTCAATTCCGTCTGGTGTAATTCTAATCGTTGTACCGTCTTCCAATTCTGGTTTAGGCATGCTCGGTGGCGGTGGCATTGGCGGAGGAAGGGAACCGTCTCTTTTTTCAGCATCGTTTTCCCATTGTTCTGCCCATCTTTCCCAGTCGTCACCATATTCTTCGGCCCATTCTTCCCATCTTTCGCCATATTCTTCCGCCCAGTCTTCGTATTGCTCGCTGTATTCCTCACTCCATTCTTCCATGGTTTCGGCAAGCTCTTCCATTTTCACTTCAAAGCGTTCCACTTCCATTTCCATACGCGCTTCATACTGCTCCTTAGAGATTTCGCCATCTTCGTATTGCTGATTCAAATCTTCAACACGTTCGTTAAAATCGTTGGTAATTCTCTTGGTTTCGAAGTTGATGTAGTTTACCATTCCGTTTATGTCGGTAGTAGACAATTTGTTGATGTCATCGGTCATGATGATCACTTCGTTGCCATTCATGTTAAAGCGCAGCGTGTCTTTTTGTGCTGCTGCGCTAATGCCAAGGGCAATCCCAACGGTAATGAACAGATTTTTCATGTTTTTAGTTTTCATAATTTCTTTTAAATGATCAGTCTTTTAGGGATTTTTCAAATTTGAGTTTAGGGAGAGAAACATCGGGAAGCGGTGGACTTTCCAATTTTTTTCTATTTGTTATATTCACCCATTGGGCCGCAGTGTAGCCCTTCAATTGCTCTCTGTATGGTTCGTCTTCAGCTTTTTGCTGAGGCTTTAAATACTTATCGGTATTGGCTATGCTTATGCCAAAGTTTTTCTTCTTTCTTTTCTCTAAAGTGATGTCTTCAATTTCAAACAAAGTCGTTTCACTAAACTCAGATTCATCACCTTCATAATCCGCAAGAGCGGCAGTCTTTTTATGCAAACTTGTATGTTTTACAATTATTTGTTTTTGATCTTCTTGCGCCATTACTGGAATGCTGTTTTCACTTCCTGGTAAGGTGCCTGAAGGCTGAACTGACTTAGGTCTAGACTGATTTGAAATATCATTCTGCTGTTGAATCTGCTCAAAATATTCTTGGTGAATAGGCTTGCTGCTATTTGGCTTTAGCAACACATAACTGAAGATTGCCAAGATGATGGTGAATGATGCAGCGATTGAAAGATATAACCCCCATGGCTTGCGCTTGTCTTCTAAATGGTGCTCAATTTTATTCCAAACATCAGCTGAAGGCTCAACAGTAATGCCGGCAAGTTTTTCGCTAAAAAATTGATCTACAGGATGCTCTTTCATGATTTGTGTAATACGTTTAATCCTGAAATTCTCTGCTGTAACAATGTGCGCGCTTTGCTCAATTGCGATTTACTCGTTCCTTCAGAAATGCCCAAAAGCTGAGCGATTTCCTTATGGGGGTAGCCCTCAATAGCGTATAAATTAAATACTGTTTTGTAGCCAATAGGCAATTCATCAATGAGGCTTAATATTTCTTGAGCATCGTTTTGCTCGTTTAGTTCTTCGTGGCCATGGTCATACCAGTCTTGATCCGTTTCAACGAAAAGGTTCTTCTTGTATCTGATATAATTAATGGCTTCGTTCACTATTATTTTTCTTATCCAACCTTCAAAACTGCCTTTGCCTTCGTATTGGTTTATGCTTTTGAATACTTTAATAAATCCGTTAGAAAGAATCTCTTCGGCTTCTTCTGTAGATCTCGTATATCGTCTGCTGACTCCCAACATCTTACGCGCAAATTTTTTATACAACTCATGCTGAGACTTCCGGTCTCCTTTTTTGCATTTTTTAATGAGTTGTTCTTCACTCGGTATTAACCGTATTAATTTCACGTTCTGGCTGACTTGTATTAGTAAGACACTATTGTATGAGCAGAGGGTTGCCTCGGGAATAAAAAAATGTAAAAAACTTTTAGTGCAATGTAGCTAAGTTCTTGTAAATGCCTGTAAATAGCGAGGTTTGTGTGTTTTATTTATTTTGTTGTTTTTTGAGATAAGTCTGGTTTTTTATTAAATTTTTCGCACTTAACATTAAATAAACCTAATTATGAAAAGAAGTATTTTACTAATTGCCCTCACTGGGTTATTGTTCTCGTGTTCATCAAACAAAAAAATTTCTAATGTATCCGAATTAGGTCAAACTACCACAAAAAAGGTGGTGGTAACTTCTTATGGCCCTAAAGGTAAAATAATCAAGTCAGTTGTTACAAGAGAGACACCTATTCGTGAGATTGCGGTTGAAGAAAAAACGAAAAGCGAAGAGGTTATTCGAATAAATGATGATAAAAAGAAAGAGGGATTATCTGTAGAGGATGCCAATATATATGCCGCATTGGATATTATTGACAGACAAGAACCTTTAAATGATCAATTTGTTGGTTTGAACTCAAACAACACTTATGATTCATGGATGAGATTTATTAAAGAAAAGTCAATTGTATATAAAAATTTAAGCAAGATTAAGGAGCATTCAATTGCAAAAAATGGAACTGGTGATAGAGGTAAAAACTGGGCCTCAATTGCAGGGTTCTCAGTGTCAATCGTTGGGTTATTTATTTTTGGTATAATTTTCGGAATAGTTGCAATTGTTTTTGGGGCAATTGGATTAAAATCTGACCTTAGAGGTTTAGCTATTGCTGCGTTAGTTATAGGTATTGTTGATGTCATTGCGGCAATTATCATAGCTGCCGTGGATATTTTTTTTCTAACTTTTTAAGCACGACTTAGGTCGTGTTTTTTTATAAAAGAAAGTGTAATGCCATGAATTTTGATATCGATTTTTAGAGTTAAAAACTTTGATGGGTATAAAGAGCCAAAACTTAAAAGTTATTTATCTTCGCTCACTTGATTAAAAATGTAACAAGCAACTATGGGATGTAGTGGATGCAGTACTGGGGTAGGTGTACCTAAGGGCTGCGGAAGTAATGGAAATTGCGGTACTTCTGGTTGCGATAAACTTGAAGTTTTTGATTGGCTTGCCAACATGGAACTCCCGAGTGGACAAGAAAAGTTCAACTGGGTTGAGGTCCGATTTAAAAACGGAAGAAAAGAATATTATAAAAATATAAATGGACTAACACTTACAATGAGCTCTATGGTGGCTGTAGAATCTAGCCCCGGGCACGACATTGGAGTGGTAAGTCTAACAGGTGAATTGGTGAAGGCTCAAATGAGCAGAAGAAAACAAGATCCCAATTCTGAAACATTCAAGAAAGTTTATCGCGTAGCAACGCAGAGAGATATCGACAAGTGGCGTGAGGTTCAGTCAAAAGAAACTGAAACCATGTTTAAATCTAGAGAAATTGCTCAACGTTTAGATCTTAAAATGAAGATTAGTGATGTTGAATACCAAGGCGATGGAGCAAAAGCAATTTTCTATTATACCGCAGAAGAGCGTGTAGATTTTAGACAATTAATAAAGGATTTAGCTAGCACATTTAGCATGCGTATTGAAATGCGCCAAATTGGTGCACGACAAGAAGCAGGGAGACTTGGCGGAATTGGTTCGTGTGGTAGAGAGTTGTGTTGTACCACATGGTTAACAGATTTCAGATCTGTAAATACTTCGGCAGCGCGCTATCAGCAACTTTCGTTGAACCCTAGCAAATTAGCTGGACAATGTGGTAAGTTAAAGTGCTGTTTGAATTACGAGCTTGATTCTTACTTGGACAGTTTAAAGGCTTTTCCAAACACAGATACAATTTTATACACAAAGAAAGGGAATGCCCGTTTTATAAAAATGGACATTTTTAAGCAAGTCATGTGGTATGCTTACACGGATGAAATGTCTTCATGGATAGAATTAAAAGTTGATCGTGTTCAGGAAATTATTAAACTGAACAAAGAGAAAAACAACCCAGCATCATTAGAAGAAGTAGCCGAAAAAGATAACAGAGTACTTGAAGTTGCACCTACTTATGAAAATGTAGTGGGTCAAGATAGTATTACGCGTTTCGATCAAAAGAAACGCAACCAACGAAGAAAGAAGCGTAGTTCTGGTCAACGCAATCCAAAAGCTAGTGCTGATGCCAAACAAGGCGCAACAGTTGAAAGACCTCAGCGCAAGCAAAGGCCAAAGCAAAAACCGAGACCAACGCCCTCTGGAAATAATGACAAGCCACAAAATAGTGGTGAGCATGGCAATGAAGGCGCTAAAAAAAGAAACAATAACAATAGAAGGAGAAATTACAAACGTGGTAAAAAAGGTCCTGAGGATAAGTAGTATTTTTATACTGCTCATTTTGTTTGCATCGTGCTCTGACAATAAAGTCTTTGACGAATACAAACAGATGAACACATTGGGATGGCATGCTGACAGCATTGCTAAATTTAACGTAGAAGTGACCGATACTTTTAGCGATTATGCGATTTATATAAAGCTGCGCCACAATTACACTTACCCTTTTAAGAACATTTGGTTTTTTAGAACAATTACGTCAGAAAGAGGTGTTGAGTATGCAGATACAATTAACTACATCTTGGCCGATGAAATGGGCAAATGGCTTGGAAAGGGAATTGGCGACAAAAAATTGGTCACAATGCCACTGCGGACTCAAGCGTTAAGGTTTAATAAAACAGGAGAGTATGAGTTTGGTATTCAGCATGGAATGCGGGACACTGTTCTTTCTGGAATTTTGGAAATTGGATTAGAAGTATTCTCAAGAAATATTGCAGAAGGCAATGGCAAAGAAGAAAACTAAAAAGGAAGACAACAACTTTAGAAAATTCGTCAAATGGTTTTGGATGGCTCTATTTGCTGTGCCATTGGCAATTGTATTTGTCATGTTTATTACTTGGCTTGGCGCATTTGGCGCGCTTCCTTCTATTAGCGAAATCGCTGATCCTCCAACCAAATTAGCTTCTGAAATTATAAGCTATGACGGCAAAATAATGGGGAAGTATTTCAATAAAAACAGAACAAATGTTGAGTTTAATGAACTTTCCCCGCACTTGGTAAATGCTTTAGTCTCTACAGAAGATGAGCGGTTTTATAACCACTCTGGGATAGATGTAAAGCGCTTAGTTATTGCCGTTGCATTTATGGGGTCTAGAGGAGGTGCGAGTACCATTACGCAGCAATTGGCTAAAAATCAATTTGAACATAGGGCTCGAAATGTTTGGGAACGTTTGGGTCAAAAACTACAAGAGTGGATTATTGCAGCCCAACTCGAAAGACAGTTTACCAAAGACGAAATTATTACACTTTACTACAATCAATTTGACTTTTTGAACCTAGCGGTTGGAGTTAAAAGTGCATCGAAAATTTACTTCAATTCTACACCTGATAGCTTACGAGTAGAACAAGCGGCAATGCTTGTAGGAATGTGTAAAAACCCGAATTATTACAATCCCTTGCGGGAATCTAAAAAGGAACGAACTTTAGGAAGAAGAAATCAAGTTTTCATTCAGATGCAAAGGAACAATGTTCTTACTCAGGAGGAAGTTGATTCTCTGCGTCAGTTGCCGCTAGGGCTTGATGTTAGCAGAACGGGACATGATAAAGGAACTGCGCAATATTACCGTGAGTACCTAAGGTCTTTCATGAAAGAATGGATAAAAGAAAATCCAAAACCAGATGGATCTGAATACAATCTTTACAATGATGGGTTAAAAATACATGTGACTTTAGATTCTCGGATGCAAGAATATGCTGAAGAAGCAATGCGCGAGCACATGAGTAATCTTCAAAATATTTTCTTCGATGTAGAGGAAAATAGGGAGCATGCGCCTTTTCATTTTAAATCTGCCGAGGATTACACGACTCAAATACCACGCATATTAAATCAAGCGAAAAAGAGGTCAGAGCGCTATAAAAAAATGAAAGCCAACGGCGCTTCGAACGATGAAATAGAAAAGGCTTTTGAGACACCGGTTGAAATGACCGTTTTTAGTTGGAATGGCGATTTAGATACCGTGATGACTCCGATGGATTCAATCCGGTATTACAAGTATTTCTATCAAGTAGGATTAATGAGTGTTGAGCCTCAGACTGGATTTATAAAAGCATGGGTTGGCGGGATTAATTACAAATACTTTAAGTATGATCATGTAAAACAAGGTAAGCGCCAGGTTGGCTCTACTTTTAAGCCCTTTGTTTACGCTACGGCTATTTTAGAAAAAGGGTATTCCCCATGCATGGAGCTGCCGAACGTAAAAACCTGTATAGAGCAAGGTATGTTCAATCTGCAAAAAGATTGGTGCCCTGGTAATTCTGACGGTAAATATGGCGGAATGGTTTCTTTGAAATACGGGCTGGCAAACTCTATGAATACAGTAACAACATACCTAATGAAACAAGTTGGGCCTGGTCCAATTGCAGAACTTGTTCGCGAGATGGGTGTGAAATCAGAAATTCCTGCTCAACCCTCAATTGCTTTGGGGACTTTAGATTTATCTGTTTACGAAATGGTTGGGACGTATACCACATTCTTGAACAAAGGTGTTTACACACAGCCGATTTCTGTGTTAAGAATAGAGGATAAAAACGGCGTTGTTTTGGCGGATTTTGAGCCCGAAACGAAAGAAGTAATGAGCGAAGAAGATGCTTATGTCATTATTAATTTGTTGAAAGGTGTTACAGAGGAAGGCACAGGAAAAAGGTTGAGGCTTGGCGATTTGGGAAATTATTACCGAGGTTCTGTTACTGGTCATCCCTATTTATTTAAAAATGAAATTATCGGTAAAACCGGAACAACACAAATGAACTCAGACGGTTGGTTTATGGGAGGTGTTCCTAATTTGGTTACAGGTGTTTGGACAGGATGTGAAGACAGAGCTGCTCATTTTGGAGCAACATTTTATGGTCAAGGCGCGACGACAGCCTTGCCGATTTGGGCATTGTTCATGAAAAAATGTTATGCCAATAAAAACTTAAATATTTCTCAGAACCCCTTTGAAAGGCCTGAGAATGGAATTTCAATTCAGTTAGATTGCTCAGAGTTCTCAAGAAATACGGGGCTCGGTGAATTTTCAGATGACAAGACACCCGACGAGTTTTAATAAAGATTTGAAGCTATGATTTCTAAAGTTGTGAATAATGCCGATAAGGCAATAGAGGGAATTAAGGACAACATGACCGTAATGTTTGGGGGATTTGGCCTTTGCGGCATTCCAGAAAACACAATAGCGGAAATAAATAAAATTGGAGTTTCAGGATTAACCTGTATATCTAATAACGCTGGAGTTGATGATTTCGGCTTAGGGTTTTTGTTGCAAACGCGTCAGATAAAAAAGATGATTGCGAGCTATGTAGGTGAAAACGATGAGTTCGAAAGACAAATGCTTTCAGGTGAACTAGATGTTGAATTGATTCCTCAAGGTACTTTGGCAGAACGCTGTCGTGCTGCAGGCGCAGGAATTCCTGCTTTTTTTACACCAGCTGGTTTCGGTACCGAAGTGGCAGAAGGAAAAGAAGTAAGAGAGTTTAACGGTAAACCACATATTTTAGAACATGCCTTTAACGCAGATTTTGCTTTTGTGAAAGCTTGGAAAGGCGATGAAGCAGGGAATCTTATTTTCAAAGGAACAGCAAGAAATTTCAACCCAATGATGGCTATGGCAGGAAAGATCACTGTCGCGGAGGTGGAGGAATTGGTGCCTGCTGGAGAACTAAATCCAAATGAAATACATACTCCAGGAATTTTTGTGCAACGCATTTTTAAAGGCGAAACATTCGAAAAGAGAATTGAGCAACGTACTGTAAGAACGAAGTAAAAAGATGAACTCCAGATACGAAATAGGTTTCTGGGTTTTAAACTTTACTCTTTGGGTCTATATTATTTTGAGGGCTATTTATAGCCCTTTTGTTTTTGATGAGGCCACAACCTTTTTGTTGTACGTGCACAATAACAAGATCATTCCAGGAGACGCTTATTTGTCTGCAAACAACCATGTTTTAAATACTGCAGTTACTTGGCTTAGCTATCAAATATTTGGACCAGAAGAATGGCAACTGCGTCTTCCAAATGTATTAGCTTTTCCAGTTTTCTGTTATTTCTTGTTTAAAATTAGCTTATTATTAAAAGGTAGTTGGAGTAGAATTTTATTGGTTCTTGGAGTTTTTTCTGGGCATATATTTTTAGAAATGTTCGGTTTTTCTCGAGGCTATGGTTTAAGCTTTGCGGCTTTAACCGGAGCAATTTATTTTGGACTTAAAAATATAGATGAAGATTCAGTCAAGAATAGAATTGGACTTTACACATGTAATTTTTTAATGCTTTTGGCAAATCTAACTTTGCTTCCAATCTCGCTGGCGCTTTTGGCAATGACTCTCTATTATTCTTTAAGCAATAGCAGGTCTAAAGTTCAGCAAAGCGGCAATCTTTTTTTTCTTGGTGTTTCAATAGGCATGGCAGCTTTTTTATCTTTTCAACTCAAGGCAAAAGGCATGTTGTATTATGCTGCAGAAAAAGGCTTTTGGGAAGGCTCCATAAAATCATTGTTGAATGCTTATTGGTATGGCGATGGTTATGTTCAACAAACAATCTTCTTAGCCTGCCTTTTAAGCCTTGGGGTTTTGCTTTGGTTCAATTTCCAAAGGAAGTCACTGAATAGAAATACTGTTTTTGCAGTTTTACTTTTTGTAACACCTTTTATTTTTTATTCTTTGGCTAAGTTGTTTTTTGATGTGGAATACCCACTTGATCGAGCATTGCTCTATTTGCCATTTTTGTTGATTTTGACTTTAGCTTTTGCCATGGATAAAGCGCGAATTCCGTTTTTTGTAAAGGCGTTTGTCTCAGTGCTAGTAGTTATTCCATTACTAACTTCATTTAGTAGCAATGTGAGTTTAAAAAAAGCAACAGGCTTTAAATGGAACACCGAACAAATTTCAGATGCATTTTTTGATGAAGTTTTAAAAAATAATGGAACTGTAGGAGGTTATTTTCTGCGTCAGAAATGCTGGGAATATTTAAATATTAAATCAGAGACTAAAGCCAATGTTCTCCAAATTTCTGATTACCCTGGAAACACAGCTGAATATCAAGTTGTAAATGATTACGATTTGAAATTATTTGAGAAAGACTATCAATTGATTTTAGAAGATAAGGATTCAGAGTTGCTTTTGCTCAAGAGGAAATCAAGGCTTGAGAAAGAAGATTTGATTAATTCGGCTGAAAGAGAAAGCTTATTGAGTATTCACGGATTTACCAAGATTCAGGAAATAAAAATCGATTCTATGACAGATCCTTTATCAATTGAATTTTCAGGGGTTTTAAAGAGCCAATCCAATCCATTTAAAGGGCTATTGGTGATAACGGCACTTGATGACCAAGGCAAACAGTTATTGTATGAAGAAGTTAAGTTGAGAAATTTGTACTTAGATTATTCTGAGAAGAGAAAAATTAAGCAATTCATATATTACCCAAATGGCGAAGGCGCAAAGACATTAAATGTCTTGTTTTGGAATAGAGATAATCAACACTTTGAATTGATCGATTTTGAGACGAATGTACATTTGTTAAAGGAATGCAATTGAAGCTGTTTTTTAATTCAAATCAATTGAAAGATTCAATTTCTGCTGTGGCTCAGTAATAATATTGATTGAGTAAAATGTAGTTTTAAATGGCGGAGATATTATTTTTACTTCCTTAATAAAGCTTTTTTATGGCATTAGATAAAATTGGTATTGCAAAGAGAATTGCTCAAGAATTGAGGGATGGTTGGTATGTTAATTTAGGTATTGGAATTCCAACGCTTGTCGCCAATTATATACCAGAGGGCATCAATGTTGAATTTCAGTCTGAGAATGGAATACTTGGAATGGGGCCATTTCCTTTTGAAGGTGAAGAAGATGCAGATTTAATCAATGCTGGTAAACAAACTATTACTGCTATGGAAGGCGCGTCTTACTTTGATAGCGCAACAAGTTTTTCAATGATTAGAGGACAGCATGTTCAAATGACAGTTCTTGGTGCTATGGAAGTAGCGGAAAATGGTGATATCGCCAATTGGAAGATTCCAGGTAAAATGGTGAAAGGTATGGGAGGCGCTATGGATCTCGTTGCCAGTGCAGAAAATATAATTGTTGCTATGACCCATGCAAATAAACGTGGCGAATCAAAATTACTCAAGAAGTGCTCTTTGCCCCTTACAGGTGTTGGATGTGTGAAAAAAATTGTCACAGATTTGGCTGTTTTAGAAGTAGACTCTACCGGAGGATTTGTCCTATTGGAAAGGGCTCCAGGAGTATCAATTGACGAAATCATGGATAAAACGGAAGGGTTATTAATTATAAACGGAGATGTTCCAGAAATGGTTATCTAGAACAATTTGTAAAGAGAAGATTGATTAGGTCGTTGTAACATAAAACATTTCAGTTTCATCTTTTCTTTTTACTTCAATTTTCCCGCTAGATTCAAGCTAAAAGTTATTGGTTAACCCCATTTATGACGAGATTAGACCATATAATAACAACTCAGAGCTCTATCTCAAAGTAACAGAACAAGGGTGTTATTTAATGAGAATTGATGGTGCTTTAGTATATAAAGATTCATTTGAACTTGTGGCAACATGGTCTGGCATTGCCTTAGGAGAAGTTATTAGAGGTGACAAATTTGGCTTAATGGATTACGAAGGTTAGATACTTTTGGATGTTGAGCATGAAGAAATAGCAAGTGCACCTCGAGAAGACGAAACCTATTTGAGAATCGCTAAAGATGGCAAATGGGGGATGAGATATGATAAAGTATAAATTATTATTTAGCAAATCTATACCGATATTTCACAACTAGAATCTGGAAGGTTTTGGGTAATCGAAAACGCAAAAACAAAAAAGTACTTAATTGATCCGAATGGCAAAGTCTATTCCGATCATTTGACTGAACCTACTAATTAATTGAGTACATCATAGCGAGTTTAAAAGCCCAATTTTCTCTTTCAATAGGATATTGATACGGGCCATAGCGATAAAAGGCACCCAACCCTACTCCAAAATAACCAATGTTAAAAGTATTCATTCGTAAGACGTTGTGGACTACCAGCCCACTTTCGAAATAGCCTTTATCGAGTGGTTGAGCATTTATCAAATTACCAGAATGAACCCCAGGGCTTTTTAAAGAACCTATTGTCATAGCATGTTTTAATATGAATTGAGGTTTGAAAATGTTTGATTTAAATATCAGGCCCTTGAAGTTATGACTAAGGAACATAGCCCCATATGTTGATGAAGTAAATTCATTGAAGCGCATGGTTTGGAATGTGTTTGTTAAAACAATGGAAAAACCAGGCTTATAACTAGGACGGCCATTAAAATTTATGGAATAAGGAACAACAGCATCAATATATCCCCCCTCTAATCTGATACTCGTATTTCCGAAACCAGGAAAGAAATGATCATAGGTTGTTCCAATTTCAAATTTATTGTAGTCGTATTCACCCCAGCCGAGATTGGAGAAACCATGTGCCCAAGACATAAAAAGGAGAGGGTAATCCGATCCTGCTGAAATACGTTGGCCAAAGTTGTTTTTGAATTTTTCTTTGGGAGCCCAACGCAATTTTATATATGATTCTGCAAAGCCGAAAGGGCCAGTCTGCGCATTTTCACCCTCACCCTTTGTGTTGAATTCATAAATATAAGTTGGATTCAATTGGAAATTTTTAAATCCTACTTTGGTTTCGAAATAGTCAAATAGTCGCCAGTTTAAATAGATACTAACCTCCTCATTCTCATCCATTATTGTGCTGAAGAATTGGTCTCTGAAATCTGCCAAGAAATTCCAATAGCGAATATTGATAAGCCCAGGAGCACGCAAGTCATGCCTGTAGTTAATCTCAAGGTAATTGTCTATACTTTGATTAAAGTAGTAAAAACCGCGGGCACCATACTTCCATTCTTTATCTCTTGTTCCATAACCAAAATACCCGCCAATTTTAAAGTCTTTGGAGATGTATTTGTTTGTGTAAAGACCTAGACCTAGGCGCCAACCCTCGTGCTGATTGTAAGAAATAACATTGGCATATGCCAAATCCAGCCTTTTTAAGGTTACATAACCGTTGTAAATGTTAGATGAAGAGCGCAGAAGACCATCAAAGTTGTAACGGTTTCCAATACTATCCATGTGCACATACGTTTTTGCCTCTTTTGCGTCAAGTTTCTCAGCGCGATGGGTGTCCCAGAATTCAGCACTTTTTCGCCCGGCCCCTTCAACTAAATCTACCTTTAGGTGATTGAACAAACTGTCGTTAATGAATGTGTTTATTGAGATGCTGTCGAGATAAGTTTTCCCCGAGAATAAGGCACCAGATTCCCTCAACGGAAACTTATCCATTACATAATTAAAGCTGAGCTTATCCGGAAACCAATAAGTGTCATCTATTAAAATATAATGTTGTTCTAGACTAAGATTAATTGCACCTTCATCAAATGGAAAGGCCGTTATTTTTTCAATTGCCCATTTATTAGAATTGATTTGTATTTCACCGCGAAACCCTTCAAAATTTGCCCCGATATCCGGCAAGTAGTCCATAATAAATGTGGTGTCGGTATCTTTGAAAATTGTATCTTTTAGAATGAAAATATATTTCTTGTCACCTTGAGATGAAATGGGGTTTAGGTAATATTTATCGGCAAGACCAATCGTGTTATCATAAAATCCAAAATTCTGAAACCCATCTGGGATTGCGCCCATAGACGGGTCGTTGAACCCACTTATTTTAGAACCAATGACCTTTTCTATGGACTTGTTTGGACCTTTAAAATATTTCTTAGTCACACTTTCGAGAATTAAAAAGTGGCGACTTTCTGCATTTTGTCGGTCTTTGTAAGCGCGTATAGAATCTTTCCGCGAAAGTGTGTCGCCCACATCAACACCATTAAACGTGAAAATATCTTTGTTGTAAGAAGTGTAGGTGTAACTCTCGTAGTTCTTTGGATTGTTTGTTTTCCTATTGGCTATTGCATTACGAATAATACGAAGCGCAGGGTTTTCTTTTGCAACCAAATCAATTTCGTCTAAAGCATTCACGCTTTCTTCAATTTTTATTACCCAAGGTTTACTGTTTCTAGGAATTTCACTTTTTGGAATAATCAGCAAATCATATCCAATAAATGAAATCTGAAGTTCGGATACAATATCTGCATAATTCGGAATCTCGAAAACACCTTCGAAATTTGTTGTGGTACCCAGTCGCCCTTCAACATCATAAACAATGTTTACAAGTGGTAAAGGCTCATCTGTCTTGCTGTCAATTGTTTTACCCTTAATAACTTGTCCCAAAGAGACTGTTGAAATTAAAAAGAAAGTAAGACCAAAAAAAATGATATGTATTTTGGTATTAACCAAGCGGCAAAAGTAACAATGGCTTTGAATTATTTCCTGCCCAAAATAAGCTTAAATCGAGTCAATAATAATTACTGAAATGGCATAGGTTATTGTATTTTTTCATCTTTAATTCTAAATATGAATCAAACACAACCTCAGTTATTTGTTTACAGTGCTTCAGCGGGTTCGGGTAAAACATTTACCATCGTTAAAGAGTATTTAAAGCTTTGTTTAAGCTCAAAAGATTCACGAAAGTTTAGAGAAATTTTAGCGATTACGTTTACCAATAAATCTGCCGCTGAAATGAAAAACAGGATCTTGGAAACCCTGGAACGCATTTCATTGCAAGAGCACGATGGCACCAGTCAAGAAACGGAGAAGTTGTTGCTGGAAGAATTAGCACTTGAAAAAGACATTCTCATCGCTCGAGCAAAGACGGTTTTGTCCTCAGTACTTCATAATTATTCTGACTTTTCAATTTCGACCATTGACCATTTTACACACCGTTTGGTGCGAACGTTTGCCACAGATTTAAAACTCTCGCCAGCGTTTGATGTAGAAATTGACGAACGCAGAATACAGAGCGAAGCCACAGATTTATTGATTAGCAAAGCCGGTACAGAAAAAGATCTGACGAAAGTCTTGAACGCCTTTTTATCTGAGCGTTTAGAATCTGAAAAGTCATGGAATTTAGAAAAGTCCATACTAGATGTTTCATCACATATTAACAAAGAGCGCTCGCGCGATTTTGTAACACAATTGAAATCTCTAAACCTGCAACAGTTTATTGCGGCAAAAAAGAAAATAGATACTCGTTTAGAAGACATAAAAACTCGTTTGGTTGATTTGGCCAACACCGGTATAGACCTTCTAACCAAGAATGGAATAGAACCTCATCACATCGCCACATCTAGTAAGGTGAGTAAGTATTTCGAATACGTAGCCAGCTGGACTGAAAAAAGTTTGTTTCCATCGGCCAAATTGCAAGAAAATATAGACAGCGAAAATTGGGCTTCCCCGAAAGGGAAAAAGGAAGGCGTTGAAAATACCATGCTGTCTATCTTCCCTCAAATCAGAGATATTTTCCAAACCATTCAAGGAGAGCTCGAACAAAACGGAGCATTTATTTTCTTGGCCAAAGAAGTGTCTCGAGAATTCTATTCTATGGCCGTTATTGAGCAAGTAGCCGCCTGCATAGATGAAATTAAAGAAGAGGAAAACATTATTCCTTTAAGCGAGTTCAACCAGTTGATCTCTAAAGAAATTCGTGACCAACCCAGCCCATATTTGTACGAACGATTAGGCGAACGCTATAAATCTTTCTTTATAGATGAGTTTCAAGATACAAGTATAATGCAATGGCAAAACCTATTGCCGCTTATTAACAATGCATTGAGCGAAGGCGGGTATTGTATGCTTGTAGGCGATGCAAAACAATCTATTTACAGATGGCGTGGAGGCGAAGCGGAACAGTTTATTGGTTTGTATGAAAATATCGATTTACTCAGTACAAACTACAAAGGTGAGTTGCAAGTTCCGGCTGTCGAGATCCAACCTATGAGTTTGAAAGAAAACTGGCGTAGTAGAAAAAATATTGTAAACTTTAACAATAGCCTTTACAGTGTTGCTTCAAAGTCGCTTGACAATCCTGCCTATAAAGAGATTTACGAAAAAGCCTTTCAAAACCCAATGGGTAAAGATGGCGGATTTGTACAGCTTGAAATATTAGAGAAGCAAAGCACTGAAGAATCAGCTTCGTTTTATCTAGAGAAAACCATCGAAGAAATTAAGAGAGCCTTGCATGCGGGTTATGCTTATCGCGACATATGTGTGCTCGTAAAGAAGAATGCGTATGCCAGTTGGTTGCTAGATAAGTTTTCAGAATGTCAAATTCCGGCATATGCCTCTGGCGCCCTAATAGTCAATAAATCTAAAGAAGTGGCCTGGGTTATTTCAGTTTTGGGCTGGCATTTAAATGTGAAAGACAACTTGAAGCGTTTAGAATTTCTAAAGCAGACTCTACTAAATAAACTGTTGCCGATATCTGAGACAGACCATCATGAATTCTTAAAAACCACTTTAGCCTATGATGTTCAGGAATTTTCTAAATTCTTAGATGTGAAGTTCCCGTACATTAACAGAATATTAAGGAGCGATTATTTCTTGTTTGATGTGTGCGAGCATCTGTTATACGAGTCTGGTATTTGGTCGGAAACAAACACATTTATTTCTTCTTTTTTAGACGAAGTACATAATTTCTCAACAAACAAAGAACCCCTACTGTCTTCGTTTTTAGAGTTCTGGGAAAACTTTTCGGATAACATTACGGTTGATCCACCAGAGAATATGAACCAAGTTGCAGTCATGACTATTCATAAATCTAAAGGCTTAGAGTTCCCTGTGGTGATTGTGCCATTTGCCGATTGGTCTTTAAAGAAAAGCAATTACGATAGAGCTTGGATAGAAACGGAGAATCTTGAAATTCCTGTGGCCCTCATTTCTGGTTCGAAATCTGCTGCAGAAAATATTGGTGGCGCTTATGCGGAAAAAACAAACGAGATGAATCAACAAAGTCAGTTCGACTCTTTAAATGCATTATATGTAGCAACTACAAGACCCAAAGAAGTCTTGATTCTAATGACTCGATTGCCACGAGAAAAAGAGGGCAATGTGTTTCACGTCTTTAATGCCTATCTCGAAGAAAATGGCCTTGGAACAACACCAGGTGTTTATCCGTTGGGAGAGTACCCTGAAAAAACACAATTAGAAAGTTCGGTTCAACCCAAACTCAAGAAGCCTATTGTAAAGCCTTGGGGCGAGCGAGTGGCAGTGTCTTCGTCTTCGCCTATTGGCTGGCCTTTTAAAGACAAAGACCCTACAACATGGGGCAACAAAGTGCATTACCTTTTGTCTGAAATAGATGCGTTAAAAGATGTTGCTGAAGTGGTAAACCGTGCTTCAAGAAATGGGACAATTGACAAAGTAGAACAGACGTATTTGGCAGAAAAGCTCATAGCAACTTTAGAGAATCCAGAAATCTCAAATTACTTTTCAGAAAATATAACGGTATACAATGAGCGAGACATTATTAATCCAAATGGAAAAATAAAGCGCCCAGACAGAATTGTGCAAAAAGGAGATGAATGGGCGATACTGGATTATAAAACAGGAGCGCCATTGCCAAAACATAAAGCACAACTAGACGAATATGCCGACTTACTAGGAAAGGAAAATGTAAAAAAGCATTTGGTGTATATCAATGAAGAAATTGAAGTGGTGAGCTGGTAAGTAATAGATTGCTCCGCACACGAGCTGCGGTAGATTAATATACACTAACTTTATGATTGTACTGAACTTTGTTAGACCCAAACCGCTGTTGCGCTCATAGCTTGTTAGCCTTATAAAAAAGGCGAAAAGAAATTTAGGGCATACGGAAGTTGATGGGGCATTAAAACAAATGATTACATTGTCAATGTCAAATCAATAATTTTTTTTCGCAAACATTTAGATTTTCTTTAAAATCACAATTTATATGAAAAACAACCTACTTCTTTTCTTTTTAATTTTTTGTGGTAATCTGCTAATTGCACAATCGGGTTCGGTTTATTTTTTTTATTTCAACGTAGATCCTGAACTTACCGATTATTTTAAAACAGAAGATAAAGCAAAAACATGGTTTTCGGGGTGGTCTGAAAGTGAAGTGATGCCTCAGCAATTAATTGATTCCATAACACAAAAGACTGAAGAACGATTTGCTGAGCAACTTGCAATGCCAGTAAAATGCTGTTATCGCAAAAACAAAAAAGGAGAAAACATAGGCTCTGTTGGTGTGTTTGGTGACCTTGAAGGATTGCCCGATAATACTTTTAACCGAAGCAAAGAGGTATGCCCGACAAGCACACGATATATTTCGCTTTCAGTGCAACTCTATTCATCTGGCGGAACGAGTGTTACCATGGTAAATAAAAAATCAAAGCTAAAACCAAAACTTCAGATAACCGCTAAAGTTTATGATGAAAATAAAGTGAAAATATGGCAAAAAAAAGTTGTTTTAAAAGACTTTAAAAAGCTTCGCTCTATCACCCGATATTATGGGACAGTTGAAGAAACGAATTCCCAAGTTTTAAATCCTTACGATATATACGCCATGTACTTAATGGGACTTGACAAGTTGATGTTGGATTAACAAATTAATGAGTAAGTTAAAGATGAGCATTTATGTCCAACTTACTGATATTTAAAATTCAATACAAAATTATTTGTCTCTAACGTGGTATTGACGAATGCGGGGGAGTTATGCCTCAATGATACTTTTATGATCAACCCAACTTTTATTCTTTAAATCGACAGTAGCGTTGAATCGCATGCCTTCGCCAATACCCGAGTCGTTAGACCTAGTTTTTATTTCTTATTCCTTTGGTAATATGTTACTATACTAGCCTTAGCCAATGTATTATTCCATAAGTAATATCCAACTGTGGCAGGATTTGTACTTTCTTTTAATCCAAGTTTGTCTGTTTTAAGAGCGTAAACTGTAATTACATATTGATGTAAACCATGACCTTCAGGTGGGCAAGGACCTCCATAGCCATTAGCTCCATAATCTGTAATACTTTGTATAACACTTTCAGGTGTTAGGTTTAATTCTGTATTTCCAGCACCAGACACTAATTCGTTAGTGCTTACTGGAATATCAAATACTACCCAATGCCACCATCCACTTCCAGTAGGTGCATCAGGATCATACATAGTTATGGCAAAACTCTTTGTTCCTTCTGGAGCATTTTTCCAAGATAATTGTGGCGATTGATTTTTTCCAGTACAGCCAAAACCATTAAATTCTTCATTAATTGTAGCTTCTCCACCTAAATCACTACTTGATAAAGTAAAAGTATGTTGTCCGAAGACAGAATTTGAAAGTGCTATTAACACAATTAAGATTTGAATCGATTTTATCATAATGTTTATTTCGTTATTAATTTAAAATACAAAATTATGCAGATTTGAAGGCTATTCATTAACTAGAAGAGTTCAAAAAGTATTGATAAAAGTTCAATTTGATTGATACTGTTTCGGGGTGACACCAAATTTCATTTTAAAAGCGTAAATGAAGTTTGAGAGGTTTTCATATCCAATTTCTTGATAAATATCTGAAGGTCTTTTTGCTTCGTTTTTTAGCAGAAAAGCGGAATGTTCGAGTCTTTTATCTTGAAACCACTTGCTAGGTGAACTCTGAAAGTTTTTCTCAAACTCTCTCTTGAAAGTCGACACACTCATATTGCATAGAAAAGAAAGTTCTTTTATAGTAAGTTTATTCAATCTGTTGCTTTCAATTGTTTGGATGAATTTTTGATTTTGATTACGACTGTTGTTAATCAAGGAATAAAGAAATTCTAACCCTTTTAAGTCTATAAGGTAAAGAATAATTTCTTCAAACTTTGTTTTTAAAATCTTTTCTTGGATAGGTTTTGACAGTTTAGATATATCGAAAAGACTCTGAGTAAATACCCTTATAAAAGAATCATATTTAAAGGAATAAGTTGAGTAATGTGTTATCTGAGAAGATGTTTCAAACTCAAAGTCAAACTTTCTGAGGAATTTTAAAATTTCTTCTGTAGAAAAGAAAAATAGAATACTTCTATAATTCCGTGATTCGTTAGAGAGTTTTTCGGTCATTAAACAATGCCCGGATTTCATTAATAAAAATTGTGAATTATCTATCGCATAAGAAGAGTCATCAAAATAAACCTCTTTTGTTCCGTCTTGAAGAAAACTAAACGTGTTTTTATTTAATAAAATTTGTTGCTTAGAAATTTCATTAACACTTTCATAATTGTAGGTATTTATAGATAGAGAAGAATCCAAATTTAGCTCGTCTGGTAAAGTAATTGTCTTCATTGGATTCTAATTCTGAGTAACGTTTTGGATAAACTGCGTTTTTATGCAGTTCAGGTTTTGTTGTCTGTTTTTTCAGCCCCTTTTAGTATAATCCAAATTAAGTATGTGAAAATCAAAGTTAACAGACTTAGACTCTTTTCAAAAAGAGTTTCAGCGAAAATGTTTCCGATCGTATTTATGCCAAAAAGAAAAAGAAAAGCCCATAATAGAATATGTACCACTTTCATGGGAATGAAGTACGACATATGCTTTCCTTTTACGAGCAGCAAAACGGCTAGAAAAAGGTTAATTAGAACAGACACAACTTCAAATACGTACATTTCTGTATCATTCTCAAGCCTCCCGCCCCAAGTTACTTTATAAGGAATGATCTTCGCTAAAATAGCTGAATGAAGAAGTATGACCGCTCCAATTGACCATAGCATCAATTTTATAGCAAGTTTAGAGTTCATATTAAACGGCACTTTTGCAATGAGCTATATGCTTTAGACTTATTAAGGGAAAAAGATTGAACTTACCTCTTGAGAAACAGATAGGAAATAATCAGTAGAACAAATGTTATTCCTGAAGAAATCGAGCGAATTAAGTTCAAATTATTCCACTTAACTTCTATACTGGTTCTAAGAGCCTTAATTTCTTCTGGAGTAATGGATTCTAAATTGATTCTATCTAAAATTTCGTTTAAAGGAATATTACCAAATACGGTTACACCAAAGACTCCAACCCAATACGTGACAAGAGCAAGTATGAACAACCAAAAAATGTTGTTAGGAAATAATTTAAAATGAAATACAGGAACGAGTGCCACAGCTATTATCGCTCCAAGAAAGATTCCAATAAATGCTTTGTTCAGAATTACTCGATTCATTGACTGTAATGCTCTCAAATATTCGAGATCACTCAATTTTCCAATCCCAGGTTTTACTGCATTAGACCAGGTAAAAAAAATACCTGCCATTAAACCAGTCAATAATATGGCCGTGGCTAGAATAATTGTTTCAGTTTTCATAATTGATATTGATTATTGAACTTCAGCTTCTGTGAGCTTTTTGATTTTTATTTTCTTGATGTAATTTTTAATTAGGCCTATGAACCATGGCACCCCATATCCATTTTTATGTAGGTGGGCACCACCAAATTGATAAATGGCCTCATTGCCTTTGATGCCATGCCCGTCCAGCAGGCGATTGTAAAAATTAAATAAACAACCTATCAATATTAAATCTTGTAAATCTTGTTCGCTCCAGCCTTCACGAAATATTTTATCTGCATCTTCTTGAATTAATTTGCTTGGTGAGAGTGTAAGTTTCTTGAGGTATTGAAAAAGCGGTTTTTCATTTGATGCAATTGGAGCGCTGTCTATATCTTCTACCAAAGCCTCGATGGTCTTCGTTGGAATTCCGAAATTCTTGGCAACTACAGCATGCGAACCAAAACAAAATGAGCACGCATTAAGTCCTGATACAAAAGCTGCAAAAACCTCTTTTTGTGCAGAAGTAAATGAAGATTCACCTCGCATAATTTTTTGAGATGCTTTGTCGAGAGGCCCCAATCGTTTTCTGTCGTTCCAAGTGATGTCCGTTATATCGGATAAGTCGTCTAAATGTTTAAAAAATGGCATAATTATGTTTTAATAAAGTGTTAATGTTTTCTTGAAATAGGAAACCTTGTTATTGTTTTGAGCTTTTAATCCAGATGTATAATTGTTCATATTCTTTGTCAGTGAGCTTGATTTTTTTTCCTCTTGGCATTCGTTTTTTAACAAACACTTGCTCCTCAATTTTAGGGGCAAAAACATTCATGTTCTCAAGCGAAAAAACCTTTTTCCTATTCTGTTTGATATGACAGATATTACATTTGGTTTCTAATATTTCAAAAGCTTTTGTTTTAGCAACACTACGGTTATTAAGGGAGTGCGTGTTTGTAGCTCCTAGAGATTTGCTTTTGGCAGGACTAATTACAAGTAATGACACTGCGATAGAACTGAGAATAAATAATACTTTCATTTGCTTTAATTTTAAACAAATGTATAGGGCCTCTAGATGAGGGAATTGGATAAAACCGACAAACTAATGTTCCTTCTAAAGATTACCGCAGTAGAATGATGGGGTTTGCCCCGTATAACTTTTGAAAGTTCTTATGAAGTGAGACTGGTCTGTAAAACCACTGTCAAATCCAATGTCTGTTAATTTCTGAAATTTTGCTTCTGTGAGCTGATTGAGAGAAGATTGAAATTGAATTATTTTAGAGAATTGCTTTGGAGAAAGGCCTACGTAAGCCTTAAAATTGCGCTCAAGTGTGCGCTCGGTCAAGGGCAATTCCTTCAGTAATTCTTTAATTTTAATTTGACCTTTACTGTGCAGGATTTGCGCTATGGCTCTCTGTATGTTGTCATTTTCATTGATGTTATGGGAGCTTATTAACTCGCGCATGAGGTTCGAAATGATTTCAACCTGTTCTATTAAACTTGTAGACTTTATTAATTGCGTTTGATAATTTTCTATATCGAGGTATTTGATTTGAAGCAAGTCGAAGCATTCATCATTTAATACCTTGGGATCAATGTTTAACAGGTACTTAGATGCGAAAGGGTATAGCTGGACTACGAGATAATTATGAGGGCCTTTAACGTCTAATGAAATTGGGTCTAACGTCTGACCATATAGAAATAATTCTGATAATTTCTTCTTTTTTGGCATTAAATAGAAACCCTTTTCGGATTGTTGAAACATGAGTCCTGGATAACCATCAGCATATAATGGGATATTTGTATGTGAATCAAAACGAGAGTTTTCACCGATCATAATGCAATTTACATATGGTGCTAAATCTTCATCTATATGGAATTCTGTTTCTATCAATACTTAATTTTTCAATTACAGCTAACGTTTAAATAAAAATAGTGCGATTTTCAAAGACTTCAACGTCCGTAGGACTTGAATGTCGCACGCAAAAACACACGACCCAAGAATGCAATGCGCCTGCTAGCATTAATTTTATTTTTTGTTGTGTGCTGTTATACTTATTTGTTTTCAACCGTTATACCATTTTCGTTAAGTATTTGAGTGTGATCTTTCAATATAGAAAATGTCAATTCCTCCCAAGCTGTTCCTTCAATTCCTGTTAATTTAACTTCATCATTAGTTTTGACTATTGTAAAAAGAAAATCAGCGAGGTTAGCTTCTTTTGTCCGTGTTTTTTTATCCAATTCAGTCATCCCTTGGGCATTAATTGCTTGCGGTTTGTTTTCGTTCAAGCTAATGGTTAATTCTTTCCATGCACATCCTTTTTCACAAGTCATTTTGATTCCGTTTGATGATTCTTCAAAAGAAATATTGAATGATTTTAGATCTGAAACTTCCCCTTTGCTAGTTGTTGAACTAGTGCATGCTGAAAACATGATAGAACCAAAGATTAGTATGGTGTTGAACGGTTTGAATAATTTTGATTGCATAACTTTTATTTTTAGTTGAATTCCTATTTTGTTATTTACACGTAACATCTGAATAATCACAATTGCGCTCGTATCTATTTTAATTTTTTTCCAAGACCTAGTGTTTATACGTACGCTTTTAATCGTGCATAGCCGTTTAATTCTTGGTCACAAACTGACATGAAAACAGGCTCTCTGGCAGTGTTGGGCTAATATAATAATTAGGTAGTCTTTACATCGTTGAGACTTTACAATCGTGTCTAAAAATTAGTCGCCATACATAGACTTACCGCTTATCTTTGTCAATCTAAATTTCAAACGATGTACGGAGCATTAAAAGAGGTGCTAGGCACTGAATTGGCAGCAATAGAACAAGCTGGTCTTTACAAAAAAGAAAGAATTATTACCACTCCTCAAGATGCGGTAATCAAAATAAGCACAGGCGAAGAAGTGATAAACTTCTGTGCTAACAATTACTTGGGTTTGTCATCGCACCCAAAGGTAATCGAGGCCGCACACAAGGCTCTAGACACACATGGTTTTGGAATGAGCTCGGTGCGCTTTATCTGCGGTACGCAAGACATTCACAAAGAGTTGGAAGCAAAAATTGCTGAGTTTTTGCATTGCGAAGACACCATTCTTTATGCTGCTGCTTTTGATGCCAATGGCGGTGTATTCGAACCTCTTTTAGGAAAAGAAGATGCTATTATTTCAGACTCTTTAAACCACGCTTCTATTATTGATGGGGTGCGTTTGTGTAAAGCCATGCGCTACCGTTATGCCAACAATGACATGGCAGAGTTAGAAGCAAGATTGCAGGAAGCAAACGATGCGGGTGCAAAAAATAAAATCATCGTTACAGATGGTGTATTCTCTATGGACGGTTACGTTGCGCAGCTCGATAAAATCTGTGATCTCGCAGATACATACGATGCGTTAGTAATGGTAGACGAATGTCACGCTACGGGCTTTATCGGTAAAACCGGAAAAGGAACTGTTGAGCTTAAAAATGTATTGGGTCGTGTAGATATTATCACAGGTACGTTAGGTAAAGCACTGGGTGGCGCTATGGGCGGATTCACTACTGGTCGCAAAGAAATAATAGACATGTTACGTCAGCGTTCCAGACCGTATTTATTCTCAAACTCTTTGGCGCCATCTATCGTGGGAGCCTCTTTAGCAGTTTTCGATTTATTGAACGAAAGCACAGATTTAAGAGATAAGCTAGAGTGGAACGTAAATTACTTCAAAGAAGGATTACGCAAAGCAGGTTTAGAATTTAAAGATGGCGATTCGGCAATTGTTCCGGTTATGCTGTACGATGCTAAATTGTCTCAAGAAATGGCAGAGAAGCTTTTAGCAGAAGGCATTTACGTAATCGGATTTTATTATCCGGTTGTACCAAAAGACCAAGCAAGAATACGCGTACAATTGTCTGCAGCGCACAGCCAAGAGCATTTAGATACAGCTATTGCCGCTTTCGAAAAAATTGCAAAAGAAATGGGTGTGACTGAGTAATCTTTTTTGAAGATGTTATTTCTGGATTACCTCTACTTCGTATTTATCAAGCAGATAAAGCAGAGAAGCCATTCCTGCAGCACCGAGTTCTAATTCACGTGCATTAATAATGTCAAACCGATCTGTATACGCATGGTGGTAATCAAAATAGCGTTGGTTATCCGGACGGTAACCAATTAGAATAGTGCCTTCACTTTTTAACTGATTGATGTCCGCACCAGAGCCGCCTTTAGCATAGTCATGCAAACCGTAAGGTGCCAATAAAGATTTGAATTCTCTAATCGCTTCAACAGTTTCCATATTGGTGTCGAAGGAAAACCCTCTAGGTGTGCCAGAACCGCCATCAGATTCTAAAGCAATCACATGGTTGATATTTTCCTTTTTCGAATATTCAGCGTATGTTTTTGCGCCATCTAAACCGAACTCCTCATTCATGAATAAAACCACTCTATGCGTGCGTTTTGGTGCATATCCTGTTTTCACGAACAACGACATCACTTGCATGCTTTGCACAGAGCCAGCACCATCATCTTGAGCTCCAGTACCTAAATCCCAACTGTCTAAATGGCCCCCTACAAGCACAATCTCATCTGGCTTTTCGGAACCCGTAATGTCTCCAATTACATTGTAACCAGTTGTGCGGCCCAAACTTTTACAGGTTAAGACTAGACTAATCGTCAAACCAGTGTTGGTTTGTAATTTTTCATGTAATAGTTCTGTCGCTTCAATACTTAAAGCTGCCGCTGGAATTTTTACTTCCGCATCTCCATAGCTCATACTACCCGTATGCGGATAGTTGTCTTTTTTAAGCGTTAACGATCGTGTCAAAACGGCAACTGCTCCATATTTAGAAGCTTCTGCTGCACCTGCCCATCGCTGCTTTCCGGCCATGCCATAAGAAAACCCAGTATTGAAATTTGTTGGGTCCATTGGGATATTGAAAAAGACAATTTTGCCTTTGATATTTTCTTCACCTAATTCTTCTAAATCATCAAAACTGGTTACTTCTACTACGCTTGCATTAATGCCTTCAGCAGGAGTTCCAACACTTCCGCCTAAGGCGGTAATGGCCAAATCTTGTTCTTGAATAAGTTCAACCAAAGAGGCTGTTTCAGCACCTCGTACCCAATGTGGTACGTCTACTTCTTGCAGCCAGACATTATCTAATCCCAATTTTTCCAATTCGGTTTTTGCCCACTTTGCTGCTTTGTCGGCATTATCACTTCCCGCTGGTCGTGGACCGATATTGTTACACAAATGATCTAACCAAGTGTAACCTTGTTGCTCACTTAAAGCAATGTTGTAAAATTCTTTAATGTTCTTCGTTTCGTCTTTGTCAATCGTTTGGCCAAAGACACTTGCGAAAAAAACTAAACCGAAAAGAGTAAAAATTGATTTCATAGAATGTTGTTTTACTATCTAGACAGGTGCAACGCCCTGCATTAAATATCCGCAGATCAGTGCGCCATATGTGCCAAGCGCATAACCAAGAACCGCAAGTAAAACCCCAACAGGAGCCAAGCTCGGGTGGAATGCCGCAGCAACAACCGGAGCAGAAGCAGCACCACCTATATTTGCTTTACTTCCTACAGCTAAGAAGAAGAATGGTGCTCTTATGAGTTTGGCAACAATCAAAAGTAGACCTACATGAACGATCATCCAAACGAAGCCAACTAGGAAAATTCCGGGATTTTCGAAAACCGCCAAAATGTTCATTTTCATTCCGATGGTAGCCACAAGAATATAGATAAAGACGCTGCCTACTTTACTGGCGCCAGCGCCCTCGTAGTTTCTTGCTTTTGTAAAACTCATGATAATTCCAAAAGTGGTTGCCAAAACAATTAACCAGAAAAACCCTGAGCCTAAGCTAAAGGTCTCTGCCAAATAAGGAGCATTTTCCCTAATCCATGGAGCAATGAGGTCTGCACCTAAATGTGCCAAACCAGTAAATCCAAGCCCAATTCCTAAAATGACCATTAGATCTGTAAAAGAAGGAATGCGTGCAATTTTCTGACTAAACTCACTCATGTGGTTTTTCAAGGCTTCAACTGCACTGGAATCTGCTTTGAAGAACTTGTCAATTTTAGCGGCCTTGCCTACACCAAGTAACAGGAAGAACATCCAAACTTCGGCAACAATAATATCCACTGTAATCATAATAGAATACATGCTTCCGCTTATGAGGTTATCTTCTCCTTTAAAGATTTCATACATAGCGGCTTGGTTTGCACCGCCTCCAATCCAGCTTCCTGCTACGGTGGTCATACCACGCCACACTTCGTTTGGAGGCAAGCCTCCAACGATGTCAGGAGAGATGTAAGAGAATAATAATATTGCCAAAGGACCACCAATAACTACACCGATGGTTCCAGTAATAAACATAATCAGTGCTTTTGGACCGAGCTTAAATACCTCTTTTAGGTTGATGCTCAAAGTCAATAAAACCAAACTCGCCGGCAGCATATAGCGCGAGGCTACAAAGTATAACTGCGATTTTCCAATAAATGGTTTTACCACATCTCCAGCGCCTTCGTTCAGGAGTACAAAGTTTTTAAACGTATTGAAATTATGAACGCTACCTGCATCAAACCCTGCAGATGTTAAAGCGGTCATTGCAGCATTCATGTCTATCCATTTAGGCGAAATGATGCCAGCTGTACTGAATAATGAAGGAAGAAAGTAGCACAATAATAGTGCTGGAATAACTTTGTAAAACTTGCTAAAACTTGGTGTTTCAGCGGTTTTAAATATTAAAAGTAAAAGAGAAATAAGAATCCCGAAAACAACAGCGTCATTGGTGATTAAGGGAATATCCGAAACTACATCTTCCATATGAGGGCATTTTTTGCAAGTGCTACAAATTTAACCGAATGCAATTAGCATCAAAGAATGGAAAGAAGAAATGCAAGGTCGCATTTTAGTCTAGCTTAAATAAAACTCTTTGAGTAAAATGTAAAATCCCATTACAATGACAAAGACACCAAAACCTGGTTTGAGTTTTTTACCCGGAATAATATCAGAAAGTTTGCTTCCTGCAAAAATTCCTAGAATGGTCATTCCTGTGAAAATTCCAAGAAAAGGACAGTCAATAGAAAGATCTGGATTGGACAAGTCTCCGGTAAAGCCAATAAGCGATTTTATAGAAATGATAACTAGCGATGTGCCCACGGCCATTTTCATGGAAAGTTTGGAAAGTACAACCAAAGCAGGAATAATTAAGAAACCACCACCTGCGCCAACTAAGCCAGTTAAACCACCCACGAAGAGCCCTTCTAACAATATAAGTGGATAATTAAATTTTTGAGGTCTAAATTCTTCCAAGTCCTTTATTGGTGCTTTTGGTTTAAGCATAGTATAACTTGCAGCGAGCATCAGCAATGCAAAAACTCCCATGATGAACATATCTCGTGAAAGCGAAAATGAAGGACTAGAATAAATAATTTGTGGAATTTCTGGGACTATGAGTTTGCGTGTAATATAGACGCCAACGATAGCCGGAAGGCCAAATATGGCAGCTGTTTTGTAACTGACAAGTCCCTTTTTCATATATGCCACAGACCCCACCAAACTTGCCGAACCCACAATAAATAAGGAATATGCAGTTGAGGTTACAGAATCTAGTCCGAACAAATAAATCATAACTGGAACAGTAAGAATACTGCCGCCACCGCCTATTAAACCTAAACTTATACCGATTAGAATAGCCGAAATATAGCCTATGATAAGTGTTATTTCCATGCCGCAAATGTAGACGCAATGTTATGGAGATATGTGATATGTGTCGCGAAGAAAAATGTAAATACTGTGAGCCAATAAAGATGACGTTTAGGGCAAACGATTTTGTATTTTTGCAATCAACAAAAATTTTAACTATCTAAACATGATAGAGTTTTCAGAAGCAGGCATGATTGGGCCACCACAGATCGCACTTATTGTAATAGTGGTTTTGTTACTTTTTGGTGGTAAGAAGATTCCAGAATTAATGAAGGGCCTAGGAAAAGGGATTAAAGAATTCAAGGAGGGCGTGAAAGAAGATGACACAAACTCTAAAGATGAGACTAAGACAGATTCTTAAAACCTACATTTCAAAATGACATACCGTTCGTTTGACGAAATTAATGACGCACTGGAAAATGGGAGTATTTCTTGTTCTCAGTTAGTTGAAAATTACCTTGAAAATATTGAAGCCTCAAAAGACTTCAATATTTTTTTGGAAGTATATGAAGAGGACGCTCGCCAAAGAGCAACGGAAATTGATGCCAAGATTAAAGCCGGTAATGCTGGACGCTTGGCGGGAATGGTTATCGCCTTAAAAGACAACATCTGCTATGCAGGTCATAATGTGTCTTCCTCATCAAAAATATTAGAAGGATTCGAGTCTCTTTTTAGCGCAACAGTTACAGAGCGCTTGTTAGCCGAAGACGCCATTATTATTGGTCGCACCAATTGCGATGAATTTGCAATGGGCTCTTCAAACGAAAATTCTGCTTTCGGATCGGTTAAAAATCCACTAGATATAACAAAAGTTCCTGGTGGCTCATCGGGTGGTTCAGCCTCGGCAGTAGCTGCCGACTGCTGCTTGGTGTCTTTAGGTAGCGATACCGGAGGCTCTATTCGTCAACCTGCCTCATTTACAGGTTTGGTGGGTTATAAGCCTACATACGGCTTGGTTTCTCGTCATGGTTTATTGGCGTACTCTTCATCTTTCGATCAAATCGGACCCTTTGCACACAACATTGCAGATGCGGCTTTAGTAACGGATGTAATGAAGGGTGGCGATGAGTTTGATAGCACTTGCGTGCGAGACAATCATGGGGAAGTTTTCCCAGTACAGGAGAACGATAAAAAGAAAATTGCCGTGATACGCGATTGCGTTGAAGCGGAAGGGCTAGATCCAGAAATTAAACAACACATGTTGTCTTCTATTGAAAAGTTGGAGGCAGAGGGGTATCAAATTGAATGGATTGATTTTCCATATTTAGACTTTTTAGTGCCTATTTATTATGTCATTACAACAGCTGAAGCTTCTTCGAATTTAGCACGCTACGATGGCGTTCATTTTGGCTATAGAAGTCCCAATGCGCACGATTTAGAAAGCACTTATAAACTATCGAGAACGGAAGGGTTTGGCCCTGAAGTGCAACGCAGAATTATGTTGGGCACGTTTGTGTTGAGCAGCGGGTATTACGATGCATATTTCGGCAAAGCGCAGAAGGCGAGACGCTTTATTACTGATAAAACCAACGAAATATTAGAAAATTGTGACGCTATATTGTTACCGACTTCTCCGCACACGGCTTTCGAAATTGGGCAAGAATATGCCGATCCTACCGTTATGTATTTAGAAGATATTTTTACGGTTCAAGCCAATATTGGTGGGCACCCTGCAATATCTCTTCCTACAGGTAAACACAGCAATGGTTTGCCTTTCGGGATTCAATTGATAGGGAAGAAATTTAAAGACAACGAAGTCTTTAATATGAGTAATGATGTAATGAAAGTATTAGCTTAAATGATGAAAGGATTATTCACACTTGTAATGAGTGTATCATTTGTTTTAGCTTTTTCATATACAACAGAACCAGATTCTACACTTTCAAATCCTGAACCACTTTCTTTAGAAGATGATCCAATAGCGCGCGTTTTGGATAGCATGTGGGCAGATTTGTCCTATATTCCTATAGATGATGTATTTCGAGATTCTATAGATGTGGGAAACCCTGAATTTCACGATTCGGTTTATTCTGAAAGAATGGAATATCTGAATAGTCAGACTCCGATGAACTTGGCTTACAACTCTATAGTTAGGCGATATATTGATTTGTATACGGAAAGACGCAGAAGACAAGTGTCTAGAATGTTAGGAACTGCTCAATATTACTTTCCGCTTTTTGAAGCGACTTTAGATAAATACGACATGCCGCTTGAGCTGAAGTATTTGGCAATTGTGGAAAGCGCTTTGAATCCGAGAGCGAAATCACGCGTTGGCGCAAAAGGCCTTTGGCAGTTTATGTATGCCACAGGTAAAATGTACGGGCTTACAACAAATAGTTATGTTGATGACCGCTATGATCCGATCAAAGCAACGGAGGCAGCTTGTAAATTCATGACGAGTTTATACAAAACCTACGGAGATTGGAATTTGGTTTTAGCCGCATATAACTCTGGTCCAGGTAATGTAAATAAGGCGATCAGACGTTCTGGTGGGAAACGAGATTATTGGCATTTGCGTCCGTATTTACCACGTGAAACTGCGGGATATGTTCCAGCATTTATTGCTGTAAATTATGTGATGAGCTACGCAAGAGAACATTACCTATATCCAGAACCCTATTATTACACCTACCATAAAGTGGATACTTTGGAGATGAAGGAAATGATCACTTTCGAATTGATTTCTGAGCATGCGAAAGTCAGTATCTCAGAGTTGGAATTTTTAAACCCCGCTTATGTGCATAACGTTGTACCCCATGTGAAGGGTAAACGTTACTATTTAGTTCTTCCAAAAGAAGCCCATGGAATGTTTGTGGCTAATGAGGATACGATATACGCCCTGGCAAAAATAGATGTAGATCAAAAAAAGACGGTCTTGCCTAAAATGACAGACAACTCGCAAAAGCAAATTCACAGAGTGAAGAGTGGAGAGAGTTTGGGTCTAATTGCAGGGAAATACAGAGTTCGGGTTTCAGATATTAAACGTTGGAATGGGCTGAGAAGCGATATGATTCGTGTTGGTCAGAAACTTGTGATTTATCCAAAAAATTATGTTGCGCCTTCCACAACAAGCGCACGCAAAAAAGAATACCCTATACCTGCTGGACCGAAAGAAGAATACACAGTGCAAAGAGGAGATACTCTTTACGATATTGCAAACGGATTTAGCGGTATTTCTGCTGACCAAATTATCTCTTGGAACAAGTTGAAAAGCACATCTTTAAAACCGGGTATGAAACTTGTAATTTACACAGGTAAATAAAAAACCATGTACAAGTATTTTGTAATTCTTCTTACAGCAGTTTTGTTCTCTTCTTGTGAAGAAAAGGCTTCATCAGGAAAAGATGAGCCTAAAACAAAATCTGAGATTTTACCGCGCAGCAATGGTTCTCATGCAGAAATGTTGGCTTTGGTTAGCGATCAGTTGTTTGCCGAAAAAACAGGCGAGCAAGTTTTAAAGCTTTTTGCCAGTGAGCAAGATGGTTTACCTCAGCCGGAGCCACTTTTCAAAGTTATGCGTGCAGAGCCTCAAAAAGCAAATGGCCTTTTAAAGCGCAACAAGTCTATTTTATTGATTAAAAAATCAGATTCTAGTTCGGTTTCTATAGTTAAAGATATTTGGGCAAGACCACAAATAGTTGCAAGGATTTCGGCACCAACTGATGACGCTATTGCCGAACTGTTAAAAGAACATGGCCCAACGATAGTAGAGCGTTTTCAAGAGCACGATCGAAAAAAAATGAAGACGGTTCTTTACAAATCTAGAATGCGTAAACTGCCTGAAGCGATTACCAGTTTAGGGATTAAGCAAATGATTTTGACAGAAGGGTTTAAGCAAACTCTAGATCGTGAAAATTTAAAGATTTTCAAGAACAAAGCACTGCGTACGGATCAATACATGATTATGTATACTGAGCCTATGCGTGAAGGCGTGGTGAGTGGTGAGGAAATTATTCGTTCGAGAGATTCTATAGGTAAGAACTTTGTTGAAGGTCACCGAGACAGTTCTTATATGGCAACTGAGATGTATATTCCACCGGTTCAAAAGATTGTGGAAATTGGTGACATGTTTGCTGTTGAAACACGTGGGCTTTGGAAAACGGTTGGTGATTTTATGGGTGGTCCATTTTTGAGCTACACTATATACGATGAAGTTAACGATCAAATCATTGTTTTAGAAGGAATGGTATACGGCCCCGATTCTAAAAAGCGAAATGTGCTTTTTGAGCTCGAGGTGATGATGCGCTCAATTGTTACAGAATAACTAAAACAAGACCTTTATTATTTCCAGGCTTTTGACATCTCCAAACCCGTCAAGCTGAATTTTATAGTATTCTAACAACTTATCTAATAGACTTAGTCGGATGTCTTTGTCTACGGTATTTGGTTTGTTCCCTTTTAGCAACTCGCACAATAAATTGGTTTCAACTTCAGAGAGATAATGGGCGTGCAAAGGTTTACTCGTTTCAAAAGTGCCTTCCATCATATCGAAATAGGCGACAGGTCTCAAGGGTAAGCTCGGTCTAAAACCGAGGAAGGATGAAAGCTCAACAAGAAAAGTTAAATGAAACAAACCAAGTTGGGTTTCCGAAGCATCTAAATGATTAAGCTGTTTTTCTAAGAAGCTATAAAGCGGATGGTTTTCATGTTCTTCGTGACAAACTTTTGCGAGTACTTCAGAAACAAAAATGGCAAGTGCATTGCGCATTGGGTCTTGGGGAATATTTTGATAATTGCTTTCCAACCGAGCTTCTTTCAATCTTTCTAAACCTCCTTTTCCTTTGTTGTAAGCCACGATACTTAGCTGTGTGAGTGGCATTACCATAGAAGGCTTGAGTACCCCTTTTTTGTTGTTTACACCATTAACCAAATAAGATTGTAGTCCGAGATTGTCTGTAAAACACTTTACGATTTTACTGTTATCTCCGTAAGGGATGGAATGTAATACAATGGCTCTGTGCTTATCGAGCATTGTTAGTTAATGATTAGGATTTTTGTGGTTTCCTTAAGCGAACCGTCATCGTTATTCATGTTTGCAATGTAAACTCCGCTTGCCACACGTTCACCAGAAAGATCTGTACCGTACCAAATAGCCTGTCCACCTTCGGCAACTGTTTCAAAAACAATATTACCTGCAACATCGGTTATTTTTACTTGGGCATTTGTGGCTAAACCTCTAATGAAAATAGGGCCCGCGTAATCTGGTCTTACAGGATTTGGGTAGGCATAAACATCGGTGAAATCATCATTTCCATTTGTGGCTGCATTTCGAAAGGAGACAATTCCCTCAGCAGTTCCAAAAAACACTTCACCAGTTTCACTATCCACTTCAATATCTAAAATCCCATTTGATAATAAAGGGCTATTGTCTTTCGTAAAGTGATAAATTGTTTCGGTTCCATCTTCGGAAGTGTAAAATGCACCTGCATTTTGAGTGCCAAACCACTTTTTATTCGCACCATCTACAGCAATTGCAGTGACCTGTTCAGTTCCTAAAAGTTTTTGAACTACGCCATCTTCTTCAAATAATACTGGTTGTGCATCGTAGTTTCCTCCATCAAAAATATTTTGCGGAGAATAGCAAACAACAAGGCCTTGTAAAGTACCTAACCACATTTCGCCATCAAGGTCTTCAGCCATACTTAGCACTTGGTCTTCTGGTAAGTTTCCATTACCAACACTGGCGCGAAACCCTCTGCCCACTGCTTGACCATTAAAAAATTCCACAACAACAAACCCGGTTAAGCGTGTCTGCATCCAAATTTGTCCAAGGTCATTTATTAAAATATCTTTAAATGCGATTGAACCGCTACTTAAAGAGCCAAAGCCATAACTGGTCCAATTGCCTTGCCTGTCTCTTTTGATAAGCGGTTTTTCAGTTAAAGAGTTTGTTGCCCAGAGAATACCATTGTCATCAAAAGTTAATCCTCCGGTCCTAATGTCTGATTCATTAGAATTGAGCACTCCTTTTAAAGCTCCATTCGTATTTAGATGATTGTACAGCGTTTCAGTTTTACCATCTACCACCTCCAGGATACCTGTTCCCCATGCATTTGCCCAAATGGTATTAGGATTGCTTGGATCTTGAGAAACAGCCACGATATCTCCTGCGCCAAGGTCTTCAGAAGAATAGTGCGTCCATTCGAAATCTTTGTATGCAAATATTCCATCAAATTGATAGCGCCTGTTCCAAATTTCATCAATAGAACCAGGAGAAATATAAGTTGTGTTATTAGCATTGTTTATAGTATAAACACTACTAGAAAATGGACCACCAGGGACAATTCGCGAATTTTGAAGCACATCCTCACTCCTGATAAGTGAATATTTAAAGTTTCCAACATACAGCAGGCGTCCATTTTTTTCTTGCCAAGCTACGTTTGGCAAAAATGAGCCAGGAGTAAAGCCAGCCTCTTGCGTTAAGTTAGTGATTAAATTTAAATTCTCATCATATGTATTTGCAAAGTAGGAGTCAACAATAAGAAGTGTGTTGTCGTTAGAGCGAATGTCTGTCTTTTTGCCAAGGGGTTGAAAATTAAAAAATTGCCAACTGCTTCCATCATAGTAGTAAACAGAATCATCTAATGACTCAGTTTGCTTACTGGTAAAAACTTTAGTGTTGAATACTTCAACTTCGGTGTAACTTCCGGATTTAAGCTCATTTACAGGCTTCCAAAAAGAAAAGAAAATTAAGGGCTGGTCTAAATCAGCCACTCTTAATCGATCTTCTGTAGCCGCATAAATGGTATTGTTTTGCAGGTCAATATCAACATCATAAACTTCTATTTCTTCAGCATTATCTCCGATGATTAGCGTATTCAAAACGACAAAATTATCAAGGTCTAGCTCTATGATTCCAAAGCCTGTAGAAAGGAAAGCAACATCTTCGTAAATCTTGATTGCGTTTATTCGCTTCTTACCAACAAACTTTGAGCTCCTAACAATGTCACTGACATTGGTAATGTTCTCCCCATCAAAAATGTCGATGTTTCCATTTTTGTAACCCAAAATAAGTTGCCCGCGCTTGTCATCGTATTCAATAGCTCGAATGCCAATGTCGCTCAATCCGTTTAGTTTGGAATAAGTTGTAACGCTTTTGTCAATTTCATTGTATGCAAAAAGCCCAATTTCTGTAGCACAAAAAACATCGTCACCAACTTTTGCAATGTCGTAAATGGTGCCATGAGGAATGTGGTCATTCCAAATGCCAAGTGGGTCTTGTCCAGAAACTGACAAAGAAAAAACGAATAAAAATATTGTGAAAAATTTGGGCATCGATGAATATTGTTCTGTACAAATAAACGACAAAGCCTAAGTTTTAATGCCTTTACATTAAATTATTGTAGCAATATCCTTTTTTACTACTTGTGAGTTTCCTTCTCTTTTAGATTAACGGGCTGAGGTTTTTAAAAAATTCAAAGTGCTCACATTTATTTTTGTAAAAAGAGATTTAGCTTTTAGTTATCAACTTCATATGAGCACTCAAAAGACAACTTTACTGAGGTGCCTTTGCCAACAACAGATTTAATTTCATTTTTAATATTCAGCCTTTTGGCAAAATCCTTTGCAATGATTAAACCTAGACCAGTACTTTTAAAGCCTGTAATATCGATAGCTGGACTGCTTATTTGTTGATTTATATTCGTGAGTTGCTCTTCGCTCATTCCTGCGCCATAATCCACAACTTCGATAATTACACGGTTGTTCTCTTTTACCGCATTTATTTCAATTTGACTTCTGTCATCTGAAAATTTTACTGCGTTCTGAATAATATTACGGAGAATAAAAGTGAATAAGTCTTTATCGGTTTTAATTTCAAAATCATAAACAAAATTGGAGATGATGTGAATGTTTCGTTCGACTAGTTCTGTTTTGAAAATGTCTTTTACTTCAGTTAAAATATCCATCAATGAATTTACTGTTAAATTCACCTTAAGCAGCCCTTGATTTGATTTAGCCCAGCACAACAAACTCTCTGTCACTCCCGTAATACCCTTTAACTCTGTTTGAATCGTTCTGAGATAACCGGAGTATTCCTCTTCCTTTAAATATTTATTCTCAGCCATACCCAACAGAGTATTGAAATTATAGAGAGGGATTCTTAAATCGTGAGAAATCACCCCGAAAATAAAGTCTTTGAGGTTGTTTAAAGCTAGTAATTCTTTAGAGCGTCTTCTTTTTTGAGTGTAACCAAAAAAGATGACTAAAATAAGTGCGGTTAAAGCAATTGTGGCAGATACAAGCCAAATTATATTTTTGGTTTGAGTTCTTAAATTAAACTCGGAAATTTTACGGCTGTACTCTAATTGATCTATCTTTTTTGCTATTTTCTCATTGTACAATTCATTTTTTAATTTTTGATACTCCACTATTTGGGAACGATTCATAGTTGAATCTTCTAAAAGCTTCAATGAGCGCAATGCCTCAAAGGCCATTTTATAGTCATCTAAATCTTTCGTGATTTTAAGAGTCAACAGTAATAATCTTCTTTTTAACAAAGGAGAGTTCATTTCATCACAGAGCGAAAGCGCAGAGCTATATTTCGTTTGTGCTACAGAAAAATTATTCGTGTTGTAGAAAAATCTAGCATACAATTCTTCAATATGAATTTGTACGTATAAGTGATTTAAAGGTTTCTCGATGAGATAATTTGATTCCAAATATTTTATCTCTGAAAGTGCTGAGTCTATTTTTAGATTTTGGATGTAATAAATCGCCAATTCCTTATGGATTTTAAAGTCGAATTGTTCAGAATTTGGTGACAGCAGCAAGGCTTGTTTTAAAAATGATTCACTTTTTGATTGACTGTATCTATATTCAAAGCTTCTTAGCGTTAAATAATAAGACATTTTTAATTCAGTGTTATGCTCAGGCATATAAGATTCAATTAAGGCCTGTGTTTCTTTAAATAAGTAGTCATCTTTCAATATGTTATAGACCTGTAAAAGCCGAATTAAATTCTCGGTTATTTTAGATTTATCGACGAGATTGTAAGCTATGTTTTGAGAAATAATGTATTCATTTAAGGCAAGTATATGGTAGTTGTGCTTCTCATAAATATTACCCCAAAGTTGATGTGCGTAGAAGCTTAGTGTATCTGTAATATCACTATTGCTTAGCATGTTTTGAAGAGTAGTATCAAGTTGTGTGAAGTTCTGATATGCTATGTTGGATGCGAATTGAGCGCGCCTCAGTGAATAGAGGCAATAGAACTCTAAATTAGTGTTACCTGATTTTCCTGCAGATTCTATGGCCTGCTCAATACTTATAAAGGAGTCAGTCGTATCTCTAAATATCTTCCTTTCAAGCTTAGATTTTTTTAGAAGGTGCAGTGCAATGTCAGCGTGTTTATTTTCTCCATGAGAAGAGTCTATTTGAGATTGAATAGAGTACAGTTTAGTTGAATCACCTTTTGGCAGGTTCGCTGATCTCAAGATTGTTAATCCAAAACACAGAATACTGAGCAAGACAAGAGTCAGCTTCTTTTTTTTTATTCTTTCGAGAAAATGTTTCTTATTTCTTAACAAGAATCATAGCTTTTTACGCGTAAGGCATAATTGACAAAGTCGATGTCAACAAATAAAGACATTACAATCTTACGCAAATTAAAGTAGTGAAAATAGTACAAAGGTTTCAAATAAAATTTTGAACTAGATGTTTCCGTCTAGATAGATTCAAAACTTTCGGCTAATAACCATCCTGTTTTTCCATCTGGAAATCGTACTTTTATCCAATTGCTAAACGTCTCTTCAATATGAGCCTTTGTTCCTTCATGTACAATGAATAAATCCTCTCCGATATTGGGCTCGCTTTTCACATAAGCGTTTGCAATTGTCAAAACCCCAAAGGTGTTGTTTTCTTCTTGGTTCAGCTTTATGTTGCCCAGAAACAAAAAGAGAAGTCCTATGGTGCCAAGTGTAAGATACAATCCAAAACGCAATGTTGATTTACTTTTACTTACAAGAAAGAATGTGAGAGCGGTTGCACCCAGAAAAATCAAAATGAGGCCAACGATGAACCAAATAGAATTTGAAAATACAGCCAGTAATGAGTTGAAGATTCTTGTAAATACTGGTGTTGGCATGACTTCAAACTCGTCTATTTTCTGTGATTCGGCCAGCTTTAAATTGGCTATAATGTCTTCGTCTTCAGGAGCTAATAGTTTGGCTTTCTCGTAGTATAAAATAGCCTTGCCGATAGAGTTTAGCCTATAGTGGCAGTTGGCTGTATTGAAATAAATCGCAGCGCTTTGCCAACCTTCATCTATCAATTGAGTGTAAATTTCAAGAGCACTATCAAACTGTTGTTCAGAATAGGCTTTGTTGGCTTCTTCAAAACGCACTTGCTCATTGGCAAAACCATTCAACCCACAAACAAAAAAGAATATGGCTAAGAGTCTTTTCATGCGTTAAATAAGTTTTGGAAAAAAGTTTTTAAATCAGAAATCATTTGACTTTCATCTTCTTTCTTTACAGGAGCAAAACGAGAAAATTCAATTTTCTCCCATAAACTAATAAGCTTTTTAATATCCGTCTCTGCAACCTTCTTTTTAATTAGCGCTTTTTCGACCGCGCCTTTTTCGCTCTCTGCGGAGGATAGCCCTGTAACAGCAGAAATAATTAGTTGTATGCTTTTGTGAAGCGAGGTAAGAACTTCATCTTGATTAGCAGATGAATGGGCTTCTTCAGCTTGTTGAATAGTCCTTTTAATCCCTTTCACATGCGTGTTTTTAGCTCTGAAAACACCCATTTTATCCATTTTGTTTTTCGCGCCAAAGGCGAACCAGGGTAATATTAATCCAACTATACCAACATACAGAAGTACTTTGTATGTAGATGAAGAATAAAAAGGCTCACCTTGTTTTTCAAGGATTAGATTATCCGTTTTTATAAAAAGAATGTCACTGTTTAATACTTCAACATTATTTTTTTGTGCCGAGCTTAAGCTCGACTGATTGGCATTAGTTTTAGCGTTTTCTGGTCCGCTCAAAACGTTTATCTCTAGCGGATCGCTTTTTAGTGTAACATATTCTTCTGTGGCTAAATCGAAATATGAAAAGGACAAAGCGGGTATTTTATAAATGCCTTTGTAGCGAGGAATTATAAGATATTCTTCTTTCTTATACCCCTTGTACCCTTTTGAAGTGACATTCAGTCGCTCTTCATATTTTGGGTCGTATGTTTCTAAATCATCAGGAATGGAAACAGAGGGCAAGTCTACTAACTTGGTGTTACCTGTTCCTTTAATCTCTATGGTTAGCGTTGCCGATTCATCTGATTCTAGCTGATTCCGCGAAAGCGAAACGTTGAGTTTAAAGTTACCTACTGCACCTGTAAAAGAAGAAGGTGCATTTGGCGGCAAAGGTTTAATTGTAATTTTTGGAAGCTTTTTAGTTAGGACGTGCTTTACATTTTGCATGTTGGGTTGGCCCCACACATCTCTGCCTCCAGTTGGCACGCCTGTTGCCAATTCTACGACAACAGATTTTCCTGTAAGGGTTTGTGGTTTTTGAGGAATTAAAATAGCGTCTTCAAATTCTATGATACGGTAACGTTGCCCATCAATGTCTCCAATTTCTTCTGTTATTCGTTGAATCTGAGATTCTTCTAAAAAACCTTCAAGCTCTGGTGATTCAACAATGCTAAAATTGTATGCGCTACTTTGATTTAAAAGCTTGTAATTCACTTTTATTGGCTGGCCGACATATGCCGTTCGTGGCGAAACAGAAATCCTAAGCCTGCTGTATTTTTCAGCTTTAGCTTGATTTGAATTAGGAGGAGCTGGGGCTGAGGCCTGATTTGCGACTTTTATTTTTACAGTGTTCGACTTATAGCGTTCACCTCCAGCAATGACAACACCAGGCTTTATTGTAAAAGTACCCGCTTTCTTAGGGCGAAGTTCATAGCTTAAAGTGATACTAGACGATCTCTTGCCATTAATATTTGTTGTTCTGCTGTTTTGAGAGGGTTGACCTAATTGCTTAAAGGTGGCGTGAAAATCAGGTGCTTCAAAGTCTTCTGCGTTTCCAGTAATGGTAAAAATGAGCTTGAAACTTTCGTTTTTACCAACTGCGCTTTTGTTGACTTTGGCTGTGACCGATGTTTGTCCAACCGCTAAAAGCGGAAGAAAAAATGCTATGAATAATAGATTTCTCATGTATTAATTACCAGTCTTTTGCTTTTTTGCTTTTTGGTTTTTTCGTCTCTTTTTTAATGAGCGCCTTTTGTGTTTTAGCTTCCTCACGCTGAATGGCTTCTAGAAGACGCTCTGCATCTTGCTGGCTCATTTTATTTATATCCATAGCTTCGCCAGCTTGTTGACTTCCCTTTTTGTCTTGGTTTTCACCTTGGTCGCCACCTTCTTTTTGCTGGTCTTTTTTATCCTTTTCGTCACCTTCAGAATCCCCATCCTTTGGTTCAGAATCTTTATCTTTTTCTCCTTCTTCGTCAGACTTTTCACCTTTGTCACCTTCCTGGTTTTCGTCTGATTTACCCCCTTCTTTTTTATCTTGGTTTTCTTTGTCGTCTTTATTCTTATCGTCTTTGTCGTCCCCGCTCTGATCCTGCTGTTGCTCTTGTTGTTGCTGTTGTTTTAAAAATTGTTGTGTACGAGCAAGATTGTAGCGGGTTTCTTCGTCTGATGGGTTGTTTCTTAAGGCCTGTTTGTAGGCGTCAATAGCCTTGTCGTAAGCCTCATTTTTCACATGTGCGTTGCCTAAGTTGTGCAAGGCATCGGCTTTGTCTGTTTTATTTTGCGCCATTGTCGCAGCCGATTGAAAAGCCTCAGCAGCATCTTCATATTGTTCTTGCTTGAACAAAGCGTCACCTAAATTGAATGGAGCTTCATAACCTTCATTATTGGCGTCGGTGGCCTTTTCAAAAGCTTCAGCAGCTTTATCGTATTCTTTATTTTCGTAAAGCCTGTTTCCATTCGTAACACCTTGGCGGTAATTCTGACCAAAAGCAAATGCCGAAGCCAAAACCATGACTATCAACCCCATGTATTTTAAATTGACTCTCATTTTTTTAATCCAATTTTCTCCATCCAAAAGCTCTTCTTCTCGCCTATAAAGCTATCGAGCAAGATTAACAATAAAGCAGCACCTAAAAACCATTGAAACTGATCTTGGTAATCGCTTACCTGCTTTGCTTCAAATTCGGTTTTTTCCATATTCTCAATTTGCTCGCTTAGAGCATCGATGACCAAATTTGCATCATTGCCATCGTAATACGTGCCTCCAGTTTTTTGCGCCATCTCACGCAGAGTAGTTTCGTTTCTTTTGGTAACGACAATTTCGTTGTCGTAGTCTTTTTTGTAATCGGTAATTACACCCCTTTTATTTTTAATTGGGATTGGTGCTCCTTTGGCTGTGCCTAAGCCAATTGCAACCAATTGTATACCTTGTTCTTTAAGTCTTTCGGCCTCTTGTGTCCATCCATCTTCGTGGTCTTCGCCATCTGAAAGCACAATCAACATTCTGTTTTTTTGACTTTCATCGTTGTAAAACTGCTGAGAAAACTTGAGTGCATCGCTCAACGCGGTTCCCATGCTTGGCACTAAATCTGGCGATGCTAAATCAAGTTTCAACTTAGCTGTTCCATAATCTGTAGTTATTGGTAATAGCGGATAGGCTGCTCCAGCATAAATGACCAGACCTATTCGATCTCCTTTCAATTCGTCAATTATTTTGCCAGTGAGGAATTTGGCTTTGTCCAAGCGATTTGGAGCAATGTCTTCAGCCAGCATACTTTTAGAAACATCCATGGCGAAGACGATGTCGATACCTTTCCGTTTTACTGTTTCCATTTTTGTACCAACTTTCAGATTCATCAGCGCGAGCGCTAAGAAACCAAATGCAATAATGATGAGTGTGGTTTTAAAATATGGGCGTGTGCGGTTTAGCCCTTTCGCCATTTCTGGAAGTAAAGCTCCAAACTTTTTTTGCGCACTTTTTTGCCAAACTCTAAATGCAATAAAAATGGCGATAGCAATCGGAATTGCAACAAAGAGCCATATGTATTCTGGATGTTCGAATTTATACATTACACGAAGCTTTTATAAAGGGTGTGACGTAAAACGAACTCTAGGCAAAGCAATGCCAATCCCAAGAAAACTGGATAATAAAACCACTCATCGTAGTGGTAATATTTGATCTCTTCTATTTCCGTGGTTTCCATTTCGTTGATTTCCTCGTAAATAGATTCCAGTGCTTTTTTGTTATCTGCCCTAAAAAATTTACCGCCTGTTTTTTCAGCAATTTCACTCAGTAACTCATCATCAACTTCAGTTGGATATTGTTGCATTACGGTTCTACCGGTAAAAGGATCTTTCACAGGAAAAGGTGCCAACCCATCTTTGCCGACTGCAATCGAATACACTTTAATGTCAAACTTTTCAGCTAAGTCTGCAGCGTCTCTCGGATTGATAAAGCCAGAGTTGTTTACGCCATCAGAAATTAAAATAATGACTTTCGATTTAGCAGTGCTTTCTTTTAGTCGGTTCACAGCCGTAGCCAATCCCATGCCAATGGCGGTGCCGTCTTTAATCAAGTTAAAACGTAAATCTAAGAGGCTATTTTTTACAATCTTGTGATCTGAGGTCAAAGGCGTTTGCGTGAAACTTTCACCGGCATAAATCACAACACCTATTCTGTCATTTGGTCTTCCGTCCACAAATTGTGCAGCCACTTCTTTTAACGCCTCTAATCTATTCGGCTTAAAATCGGCTGCTTGCATAGACGTAGAAACATCCAGTGCCATGATAATATCGATACCTTCAATGCCTTTATTGCGCGTGTTTACATCTGTGGTTTGTGGTCGTGCCATTCCAATAAAAAATAGACCAATAGCTGTTAAACGCATTGTAAATAGAAGTGGTTTAAATCTTAATAACCAGCTTCCTTTATTTTTCAATTGAGCACTGTTCGCTAAATCTGTGGCAACATTTTTCTTGCGCCCTCTGATGTAATAGAACAGAATTAGAATGGGAATAAAAACCAAGCCCCACAGCCAAAAGAGATCGTCAAAATGTATGTTTTCTAAACTACTCATACATTCTTGTTTTCATTTTTTCGCTGCTGTTCGTCTTTAAGAAAACGAAGTAATGTTTCCATGTTCAAAAGATGTTGTGTTTGAGCTTCAACGGTAGAAGTGGCCTTTGCGAATTTCACCATGTCGCCTTCCTCAAGCATCGAAATGATTTCAACTTTAAACTGAGTTTTCCATGACAAGGCCATGATTTCAGGTCTAATTTCTTGAGTGGTACTTTCTAAAGCAGCAATGCGCTCTTCTAATTCTAGATAAGTCTTTACAGCTTCAGATAATTCTGAGTAAAACTGTTTGCTGTTTGCTTCCCAAGATTTTGCAGAACGAATTTGTGTCAAATCGTCTTTAAGACGCTGCAGCGGACTCCGCGTATCTCGAATTACAGAGGTTATTGATGATGTTTTGGGTTTACGTTTTTTGATAAAATATACAATGAGTGCCATAAGTAAAATGACTCCAATCCCAACTAGAACTGCATACAACCATGGGAATGGTAAAGTTCTTACTCCTTTGATGTCATACATTTCCTGCTCTTGGCTTAGCTCAACTGTATTGACTTGAACCAAAACAGGATCACTGAAAAGAGTATCTGTATTGAGAATGAATGGAATAGGTTTTATGATGTAGAAACCCGAGTCGAATGATGCGAGTTCAAACGTTTGTTTTAATTCTAAATTACCGTTCTCGTCTTTCGTTGAAAGATCGCTTGCATTCCAAATTTCAAGACCATTTATTGAATCTGTGAAACTAGGCCATATGTATTTTAACCCAGATTTGAACTCTGCCGATAATACGAATTGCACGGGTTGTCCAATAAGCGTTTGGTCTGTATCTAGCTTTGCAGAAATAAAAGGTTGCGCATTAATCCCAATTATTGAGATACAAGAAAACACGAGCGTTATGATAATTTTCTTGACCATTAACGTTGCTGGAAATAGGTGAGCAATTTCTTAACGTAAGACTCATTTGTATTTACTGAAAAACGACCCGCTCCACTTTTTGCAAAATGATTTTTAAAATCATCTTTTGCTTTTAAATGTATTCCATTATAGGCTTTTCGTACTTTTCTAGAGGAGGTGTTTATCCAGTTTTCTTCGCCAGTTTCAGTGTCATTCGCTAAAACTATTCCCAAGTTTGGAATGTCCTCTTCGATGGAATCGAACACTCGTATTCCAGTGACATCGTGTCGCTTTGAAATAACCTTTAGTGGTGTCTCATACGATGGACTCACAAAATCGGAAAGAAGGAATACAATCGCCTTCTTTTTCATGATACCTGCTAAATACTCTAAAGCCAAGCCAATATCTGTACCCTTGCTTTCAGGTTGCAACTCAATTAAATCTCGAATAATATGCAGCGTGTGCTGTTTTCCTTTTTTTGGAGGAATGAATTTTTCGATTTTATCACTAAAGAAAAGAATACCAACCTTGTCGTTGTTCTGAATTGCTGAGAATGCAAGAGTGGCACAAATCTCAGTAATAACTTCACGCTTTCTTTTTTGCGACCCAAAAAACTCAGAACCAGAAACATCTACCAATAATACCATGGTGAGCTCTCGTTCTTCCTCAAATGTTTTTATGTAGGGTTCATTCAATCGCGCAGTCACCATCCAGTCTATGGCGCGCACATCGTCTCCATATTGATACTTTCTTACTTCGGCAAAGCTCATACCTCTCCCTTTAAAGGAGCTGTGGTATTCACCCGAAAAAATGTGATCTGAAAGACGCCTTGTCTTGATCTCAATTTTTCGTACCTGCTTTAGTAATTCTTTTGTATCCACTTATTTAAGACTTTTAGACTTGAGATATGAGAAACAAGACTTCTCATTTTCGCGTCTATTTTTTTAACCTTTAACTATTCAACTTCTCGCTAGGGAACTAGGACGTTATTTAAAATGTCTGTAATGATATCCTCAGAAGTTACGTTCTCGGCTTCAGCTTCGTAAGTCACACCAATTCTGTGGCGTAGTACTTCATACGCTAACGCTCGCACATCTTCTGGAATCACATAGCCTCTTCGGTGAATGAAAGCTTGTGCTTTTGCGGCCAAAGCAAGATTGATACTTGCTCTTGGAGACGCTCCAAAACTTATAAGTGGTTTGAGTTTGTTTAGATTGTATTTCTCTGGAAAGCGCGTAGCGAAAACAATGTCTAAGATGTATTTTTCGATTTTTTCGTCCATGTAAACTTTACGAACCAATTCGCGCGCATTCATGATTTGCTTGATGCTAACAACAGGTTTAATCGGTTCATTCGACTGACCTAAGTTTTGTCGCATAATGATTTGTTCTTCATCCATTTCTGGGTAGGAGATTACCGTTTTTAACATGAAACGGTCTACTTGCGCTTCTGGTAAAGGATATGTTCCTTCTTGTTCAACAGGGTTTTGTGTGGCGAGAACCAAAAAAGGAGATGGTAGTTTCATAGTTTCATCACCAATAGTTACTTGTCTCTCTTGCATGGCTTCCAATAAAGCACTTTGTACTTTAGCTGGCGCACGATTTATTTCATCGGCTAAAACAAAATTGGCGAAAACTGGGCCTTTTTTAATGCTGAACTCATGTTCTTTGATGTTATACACTTGCGTTCCGATGACATCGCTCGGCAATAAATCTGGTGTAAACTGTACTCTGCTAAAATCACCATCTAGTGCCTCTGACAAGGACTTGATGGCTAAGGTCTTTGCAAGACCTGGAACACCTTCTAATAATATGTGGCCGTTCCCTAAAAGACCAATTAAAAGACTGTTCATCATTTTCGACTGTCCAATAATTTTCTTTTGGACCTCCATGTTCAGCAATTCAATAAATGCACTTTCATGCGCTATGCGCTCATTCAATTCCGCAATGTCTACTGTGCTCGTGTTCGATTCCATCGAATTTTAATGTTTAATTTTCACTAGTCGTTTGGAACGCGAAAAATAATAAAACCACCTATTTTTTAGGTGTTAAGAGGCTGTTAAAAAACAATAAGATTTAGGGATAAATTCCTTACAACTCGAGAAGTTGGTTTTCGAATACAGCGAAAATTTCAGCATTTTTTTTAGACATTTTAACGGCTCCGGTGAGGTTTCCAAAGGCGGGCATGATCAGTTGAGTTTTGCCTATCCAAAAGCAAGGAAGTTTAATACTCTGTCTTCCTTTACCTCTTAATACAACTCCGGGGTGGATATGTCCGCAAATATTGAATTTCGATTTACAAGGACTTTCGATGGGCTCATGGGTGAGCTGAATGTTGTCGTGTTCTAAAATATCAGTAGCTATGAGGTTATCAGGCAAATGTGGCATTATGCTTTTGTCATGGTTGCCTTCCACTAATGTGAATTGAACTTCCGGAAAATGTTCCATCCATTTTAAAAACCAGCTCCACTCATCGTTGTATTTTGAGTGAAACAAATCTCCAAGAAAAATAACTTGTTGTGGTTTTTGCTCGAAAATGATCTTGGCGATTTCATTTAAATCTTCATGACCTAAAATAGAAGGGAGAGGCAACCCGGATTTCTGAAAGTGGCTCGCCTTTCCTAAGTGGACATCAGAAATAATTAGTGCATTCAGATCTTGCCAAAAGAGACTTTTGTTGGCATTTAGCCAGAATCTAGTGTTGTTTATTTCAATCTGTTTTTTCAAATCAATACTCTAATTTTGGCTATTCAAACAAAAGAAACCCACATGCAAGTAGAGTCGTATTCCGTTGAACATCCTCTAGGAGAATTTACTAAAATTAAATACAATGGCTTTGGCAATGTTACGCTTAAGCATGGAGAAAATCCAATGCTTCGAGTATCTTCTAAAATTGACGTGCAAGACGCTATAAAACATGAGATACGAGATGGGGAGTTAAGACTAAAAGTTCGAGATTCAGTCAGTCTTGGGTTAAAGTCTTTAATGACGCTTGAGTCTCCAGATTTGAAACTTGAAATTATATACGATACCCTTGAAGCACTAAACTTTAACGGCATGGGTAACTTGCAGAATATTGGAGTTATAGAAGGGTTTGATTTCAGAGTAGTGAATAATGGTGTGGGTAAAATGGCTTTGAATGTTGACGTGAAAGCGTTGTATTCGAAATTGGATGGAGCTGGTTCTCTCGAATTACAAGGCACCGCTGAAGAGCATTCTTGCAATTTAAACGGGGCAGGAAAGATAGATGCTCAAAAGCTAGAAGCCGAAATGGCAAAAGCTATTGCAAATGGTATTGGGAGCATACTCATTTTTGCTTCAAAAAAGCTAGAAGCTAAACTCGTGGGTATTGGAAATATCAAGCATTATGGAAATCCAGAAAAAATAGAAAGTAGAATTCAAGGCGTAGGAAGCATACGACCAAACAGTTAAAGCCCGAAATAATGTGGAAAATCATGTCTTCGTTTGTATCGCCTAATGAAAAATGGATTGATAAGGATGCTGTTAGGCTCAATTATCTGATACTTGTATGGAGTTAATCCCGACCTGAAAGTTTTAGTTCGTCAAATCTTGACTACTACCAAATCGGAATGTGATTCTATGGATGAACGTTCAATCACTAATATCTCAATGCAAAAAAAGTTCTTAAACCAAGAATAGAGCTATTTGTTCTTTGTTTGAGATAAAATCACCAGAACTAGAAGTGAAAGTGCAGAATTAGGAATGTGATAGTCGGTTTCAATATCATGGTAAACGAGATAGAAAAGTAAAAGTGTAGCTGCCATAAAATTGCTCTATTATGCATGTATCTTGTGTTTGACTCTCATAAACCATTTTGTTTTCGAAGAGCACAAGTTTCTAAATATAGAGTCGCCCCAACTTAAATTCTCAAAACAGGAAATCACGTTTCAAAATGAGATAAAAATCGCATTTTCTAAATTTTATTTGCGCTCTGAATTAATATTAGATGTTATTGCAAGTATATTTCATGAAAATTTTAAATATGAATACCAAGCTACTTTTTCTGCTCACTTTCAGTTTTACTTTATTGTCTTCTCAGGACGTAAATGCTCAATATTCTACAAAAAAGGTAAAGAGCAAGTACGAAGTTTATACAGACAGTTTAAAAGTCTACGAGTACAATTATATTTTCCCGATTTGGGGACAAGGTGCGTACAAAAAAGGATTTGATATTCCTTACCCCGTTGGAATTATGGCGAATTATATGTGGATGAGACAATCTGTGGTGATGGATAATTTTCGTTTGGGATTTACCTCCACTAACAAGGATGTCCCCTTAACACCAGTAGAAATGATTAAGTTTGGTACAAATACGAACACAAGTTGGACTGCGAATGTTCGCCCAGATGTGTGGATATTTCCATTTTTAAATGTGTATGGAATTTTCGGTTATGGGCAGTCTCAAACAGATGTGAATTTGGTTGCACCCGTAAATTTAAGTACTTCTGTTACACAGGAAATACAAACAAGTGGAGTTGGTGTAATGACTGCATTTGGAATAGGCCCTGTTTGGGTTTCTGTAGATGGAAACTGGACGTGGAACAAGCCTGCTCTTTTAGATGACGCTGTGCGTGTAAATGTTTTAGGCGTTAGAATGGGGCACACGTTTACGTTCAAATCTAAACCAGAAAGAAATATTGCAGTATGGGTTGGTGGTATGCGTGCTAAGATGGAATCTGAAACAGTTGGAAAAATCACTTTAGCTGAAGCTTTGCCCCAGGAAGCGTGGGACAGGAAAGATGAGATTGTTCAGAATTACGAAGATTGGTACAACAGCTTAAATCCCAATAGGCCTTTAGATCAAAAAACAATAGAGATAGCGGATGAGGTTTTAACTCCCATTGTGGAGCGCATTGATGCTGCAGACGGAAGTACTGTGATAAAGTACGGTATGGACAAGCAAGTTGCCGAAATGTGGAACATGGTAGTTGGAGCTCAGTTTCAAATCAATAAAAACTGGATGCTAAGAAGTGAAGGGGGAATTGTGGGAGACCGGAAGTCATTACTGATCTCCATGAATTACAGATTTAAGATTTAAAAAAGCCTCCTCTAAGGGAGGCTTTTTGTTTTATTTCAATCTCGCCTGCATTTCGGAGATTATCTCTTTGTACTTGTTTAAAACACGATCCCAAGGTCTAAAGTCATCATCATCTCTTGAATCTAGTTTTGATCTGTCACTGCATTCCTCGCTAGAAATCTTTAAACTATATTTTAATGGTTCACGGTTATTAATCTTAACAATAACTCTAGTTCTAACCGTTCGGTTCGGATATCTTTTATAAACCCAAGCCGTTCTTAAATAACCTGTTTCTCTGTCGATTTGTTCTAACTCGTCAAAGTAAGTTTGAATAATCTGTGCAACTATTTTCCAAGCATTTTCCTCTGACATTCCTTCTGGAGTGCTCATAACAAAATCTCTGTTTGCTACGTCAGACTCTGTAGATGAGCTAAAAGATTCATCTTCTGGAAACTCGGGTGTGTTTTCAGATAAAACAATAACGGCAGGTGGAGCAACTTCAGATTCATCATTGTGAATTGTTGTCATATAAGTTACAAAACCCTTTTTTTCAACTTCAATTTTGGCTTTAGAGCCTTTTACTAATTTAACCGTGTATTCACTGGTTCCTACCTCTTTTCCGTTCACACGGATTGTAGCGCCATCAGGAACACGTATAGTCACTTTTCTATCTGACAATGAAACTTTATCATTTACTGGAGGTTCTGGGCTTCCTTCTTTATTGCAATACGTTCTTTCTATTTCTACAAACCCTTCTTTTTCAGCTTTAACTAAAACACAGGTCCCAGGTTTTAAAACAATTTGAGCATTACCTTCACCTACTTTGACCCCATCCACATAGATGTATGAACCTTCTGCTGGAGTGGTTTCAAAGTGCACTACTCTAGTGTCTAGAGTAATTGTTTTCATTTTTAGTGGAGCTTCTGTTTTTCCTTCTTGATTATAAAATACTTGGGTCTTAGTTAAAAAGCCCTCCTTTTTAACTTCAACAGTTTTATTTGTATTCTCCCCTAAGTGCATCACAAATGGGTAGGGATGTGCCATTTTTTCACCATCTACAAAAATGTCGGCATCATAGGGTGAAGCATCTAAATTGAAAATTCGAGTTGTTAGTTCCATTTTCAAACTCAGCATTTCTTTTTTTAATTCCTTGTTGTAAGAAAATGTCTTAACAACTGGCAAATATCCTTGCTTGACAGCAACAAGAGTTAATAAATCATCGTAATCATCAATTTCCATTGGATAAGAACCAGAACCTAACTTCTTAAAATAAGACATCGAAGACAAATCATTTTCTAAGGCTTCTATTTCGAGTTGTTTTTCAGATTTCCAAGGTCCAGAATAGACATAAATTACGGCTTCATTCGGAATTGAGCTGATATTAAACTCTTTACCAACTTGAATGGTTTCTTGAGAAAAACCAAATGTTGAAATCATAAAAATGGCAATAAGAAGTAGCGTGTTTCGCATGGGAACATGAGATTGTTTAAGAGTACAAATAAAGGGTAATGGAATTTAAAAAAAAAGAAAGATTCAAGGATTACGCAAAGATTCAATAGATTACTCCAATAATTTACCGCTCAATTGTATCACATTGATTTCGGCAATTTTAGCAAGAAAGCGCGCATTGTTATACGTGGCTTTTGCCTGAAACAAATTAAGCTGTGCGTCTCTAAATTGGACGTTTGTAATTTGCCCGAGGTTGAAAAGTTCTTGAGTGCGCTTAAAATTCAATTCGTTGGTTACCACATTTCTTTTCTGCATATTCATAACGTAAACACTGTTTACATAGGTGTTGTAGGCATTCGTTACATTGGTCAAGAAATCATTTTGCGCTTGTTTCAAAAGTTCATTTTGACTATCGGCATTAAGCTTAGCATTTTGAATTCGTGTATCTCTTCGCTGTGCCTCAAATAAATTCCAGCGCAAGCTGATGCTACCATTAAACCCTGTGGTTTGGGCATATGTCAGGAAGTTCGCTTGGTTGTCTTGTCTGTTGTATCCATAAGAACCGTTAAGTGCTATTTCTGGTGAGTACCCACCTTTTGCCACTTTTAAATCGTATTCACTTGCAAACTTCAATCGTTCAGAAATGAGAAGTTGGGCATTGTTTTCTAGTCCATAATTTCTCAATTCATTGAGGTTAAGTGTCGATTGGAAAAAGATGTTCGTATCCACTTCAAAGGCATCAGAAGGCTCAATACCTATTGTTGCGTTTAAATTGCGTTTTGCATTATTGAGTTCAGTTAAATTGGTGTAATAATTTACGCTGTCGCTGTTTAAATCTACTTCTGCATTCAGTAAATCAAGTTTCAATCCACTTCCCAAGATGTTGCGCTCCTTAGCTCTTTCATAGCGATCTAGACTCACAGCAATGGCTTCTTGTGTTACAATGGAGTTCTGAAAAAGACGAGACACTTCATAATAGTCGCTTGCAATGTTTACAAGATTACGCTCAACTGTTAGTCGGTATTCTAATTCAGAAGCAGTTTGAATCTCATTTAATCGCTTAAGCGTATTCATGTTTCCTAATCCTGAAAACAATACATAGTCTAAGTTTAAACTTGCGTTCGATGATACAGATTCTGCGCCATCGCGGTTAAGCATTTCACCCGTTGCAAACTCTTGATTTACATTACGATTTGCATAATTAACCCCGCCAATTAAAGAGAGCGTAGGAAGTAAATTTGCGTTTCCTGGACGGGCGTTGTTTGTTGCCACATCCTGGTCGTTGCGCGCAATGCGAATGTTGAAATTCTGTTCTAAACCAGTCGCTAGAGCAGAATCTAATGTCAATACCTCTTGAGCTGTTGTTACAAATCCACTAAATATGAGTAGAAATGCTATCGTCCAATTCATGTTCATTTTTCAATTCTTTAACTGCGGGTTCCACTTCTTCTTGGGTTGGCCTTTTACCATTGCGTACCCACGATATGCCAACTCTAACATCGTTAAGTAACGAAAGGAATATGGGCAATAAAATGAGTGTTAATCCAGTAGCGTAGGCTATTCCGTATGCAATAGAAATAGCCATTGGGATTAAAAATTGAGCTTGAAAGCTAGTTTCGAAAATTAAGGGAGACAAACCTGCAACTGTGGTTATTGAGGTTAAGAAAATTGCTCTAAATCGACTGACACCAGCATTGTGAACAGCATCTTTAAAACTCATTCCATCTTTCAAAAACCCATTGTATTTACTCACCAACACTAAACTGTCGTTAACGATTATTCCTACAAGAGCGATAATACCCAAAATTGAAAATATGCTCAATGGTTTACCTTGGAAAAAATGACCCCAAGCCACACCAACAAAACTTAATGGTACGAGTAAGAAGATTAAAATTGTCTGTATGAACGATCTGAAGGTGAAAGTGATTACCAAAATCATCAAGAAGAAAATAATTGGCATAACCTTTTTTGCTGAATCTGAGTTCTTCTTCAATTCTAAAGCCTGGCCTTGCTGAGTTGTGCTTACATCTGGGTACTTTGTAAAAAGTGCCGGTAAAATATTTGAATTTATATCCGCTAAGATTTCGGGTGCCGAAGCATTCGGATCTTTCATATCCGCTGAAACCTGAATTTCACGTTGCCCATCTAAGTGGTTAATTGCAATTGCTCCTCTTCTAATGTCGAAGTTTGCAATTTCGCGCAATGGGTAAGAGCCACCATTGTTGGCATTGATCAGAAATTCTTCTAGTTTAAAGATGTTGTTTCTATCGGCTTCATCTAGGCGCACCCAAATTTTCACTTCGTCACGGCCTCTTTGAATACGTTGCACCTCACTACCGAAAAACCCTGCTCTAACTTGACTCAGCACTTGTTGTGTGGTTAAACCGAGTAAACGCGCTTTCCGTCTGAGTTCAATATTTATTTCGCGCGCACCCTCTTGGTCGTTATCTGTAACATCTTTCAGGCCACTGTAATTGTTGAGTGCTTGCTTTAGCTCCAGCTTTGCAGCTTTTAGTTCCTCTAAGTTGGTGCTTAACAATGAAATGGAAATGGGTCGTCCGAAAGGGCTAAAACCGCCAAAACTGAGGTTTTCAGCATCGTAAATTGGGCCAGCTATTTCTCGAATTTTATTTTGGATTTCAAAGTCAGGCGTTCCTCTGGCCTCACTATCTAATAAAATTATTTTTAAAGAACCTTTGTTTTTACTCGGTCCTAATTTTTTCTCAACAGCGACAACGATATCTAGGCCGTCTTCTCTTTCCTTCTTGTATTCTTCATTGGCCTGCCATGCTGCATCTTCCATGTGGTCTAGCCAATAATCTGTAACTGTTTCTCTTGTTCCGGCCGGCATACTAAGGTTTACTGCAATTTGGTCGCTGCCAATAGGAGGAAAGAAAGTGAACTTTAATATGCCACCTTTAAAACCACCTATTGTTACAATGAATAACGCGATAAAAGAAACCACCCCAAGAATTCTATACTTGAGGAAAAAGCTAAGAATAGGCTCGTATGTTTTATCTCTTAAAATGTATATCGCCTTATTAGTAAAGCGCTCTAAAATGTTTGGTTTTGTTTTTCTTGAAAGATTAGAGTGCGCAATGTGAGCAGGTAAAAACAACATTCCTTCGAATAAACTCACAACCAGAGTTGCAATTACGATGAATGACATATCGGAGAAGAAGTCTCCCAACCTCCCATCTAAAAAGAAGAAGGAAGAGAATGCCACAATAGTGGTTATGATAGCCGAGAATACCGCTGGGAATACTTCCATCGTACCTTCAATAGCTGCCTTTTGAATTGATTTTCCTTTTTCAAAATGGTGGTAGATGTTTTCTGAAATTACAATTCCGTCATCTACCAAAATCCCAACAACTACAATCATCCCGAAAAGGGAAAGGACATTTATAGAAACACCAAAATAGCTTGCCAAAATGAACATTCCTGCAAACGACACTGGAATACCCAGAGCCACCCAAAATGCTAAGCGAATATTTAAGAAAAGCGACAATAAAATCAAGACTAATAGGACACCAACCGCGCCATTTTCTAAAAGAAGCTCTTTACGCTGAACAAGAGTAATAGATTGGTCGCTGATGATTTCTGCTTGAATAACATCGTTTTTTAAATTGAATTCTTCGATGTATTCTTTGACGTAATCTGCCGTTTCAATTAAGTCTTCTTGATTTGTGTTTTGAACATTTATTTCTACGGAAGGGTTTCCGTTCATCTCCGTTAGATTCGGGTCATCGCTCCATTTATCGCGAACAGTTGCTATATCTTTTAAAACAATACTTCTTCCATCGGGCATTGCTTTAATGAGGATGTTTTGCAAGTCTTCCGCATAGTATTTTTTCTGTCGCGCGCGGATTAGTATTTCTTCGGTTTCACCTTTTAAGGTTCCACCCGTAATGTCAAGATTGGCAGATTTCACAGCATTAGCTGCTTCCTGAAAAGAGATTTTATAGTTCTTCAGCGCATTGTCTGAAAAAGCTATTTCTATTTCTTCATCGGGAAACCCAGCGAGAGAGAGTTTAGAAACTAAAGGGGAGGCGCGTAACTCTCGCTCAATTCTGCGTGCTACAGATTTTAAAGTCAAAAGATCTACATTTTCTCCACTTATGGCGAAACTTATAGATGCCCTAAGGTTTTCTTTTTTGTAAACTAGTATTGGCTCCATCCCTACAGGGAATGATGGAACGCGGTTCACAGCATTCTTGATGTCTTCTAAAACAACATCGGTCTTGTAGCCTTTTAATACTTCTATGTTTATTGAGGCTGTGTTTTCTGAGGAAACAGAAGTGAATTTTTCAATACCGGTTAAGCCTTTTAAATTTTCCTCAACTTTTGTAATTATGCCTTCTTCAATCTCTTCTGGAGAGGCTCCCGGATAAACAGCCTGAATACTTATGTTTCGTGATTCTACAACCGGAAAGAATGTGGTGCTCATGGTTTTGTACCCCACATAGCCAAAGATAAAAATTCCGAAAAGAAGGGTATTTACTCCAACAGGATATTTTACAAAAAACGCAGCGAGCTTCCTCATTTATTTAGCTGGTTTTGTGTTTACAATCATACCAGGGTAGGCTCCTGCTAAGTTATCGTATACCAAAATATCATTCGATTCTAGGCCTCTAATAATTGCCTGATCTTCTAAGAATTCAATGACTTCAACTTGGCTTTTAGTTAAGCTGCTGTCATTCTTTACGGTATAAATGAAATTGTTGTCGAAAACCAATTTTCTAGGAATAGCCATGGTGTTCGCAAAGTGAATGCCACTCAACTTTCCATTGAGGTACATGCCGTCTCTAAGGTCTTTTCCGCTTACTCTGATAAAGACACCAACGGTTTGAGTTTCGCTATCAATTTTTTGGTTAATTCTAGAAATACGGCCTTGCCATTCTTGTTCACCTTCTGGAGTTCTTAAACTTACCGTGCTACCGGTTTTTATAAAATCTAAGTATCTGTCGCTGATGTACACTTCTAGTTCATAATCTCCCAATGCAACAAATTCTCCTATTTTTTGACCTGGTCTAACCAATGTTCCTGGCTTGATGTTACTCTCGGTCACAATTCCATTGTATGGAGCTTTTACCATGTACTTGGCTTGACGCGCCTCACTTGTCTTTAAGTTGTAATAGGCCGAATACACTCCTTGAGATGTCAAATATAATTCTGCTTTTTTCTCTGAGGCCTCAGGTGGCTCAGGTGTTTTTTTATGTAAATCAAGTTTCTCTAAATATGCTCTCCAATTTTCATAGTCTGCTGGGAAATCTAGTTTTAAATCTGGAAGTACTTTTGAAATAGCGTTGAGGTAGTTGCTCTTTTGAGACATCAATGTTGCTTTTGCTTCTGTGTCATCAATATGCAATAATGTTTCTCCTTTTCGAAAAGATACACCTTCAAGAAAATCTTTAGAAGTCGGCAATAAAATACCGTTTACCTCAGCGTAAAGTTCTGACTTTTTAATAGGCGTAATTTTACCATAGACAGGTAGCTCAAAAGAAATTTCTCCAGCCGTAAATGGTTTTATGCTTATCGTCTTGCGAACCGTCTTATTTACCCTTTCTGGATTGGTCTTACTACTCGCCATTAAGTTAGAAATTACAATCGCTAATACGATTAAAACTGCTGCGGCAATAAGATCGACTATGGTCTTACGTTTCATATCTGAAATATTGAAGGCGCAAATTTAATGTATAAACACACATTTTCTTTTTTTTATCCAATTAATGAGCATCAGACAATAAAAAAGGCGCCCAATTTGAGCGCCTTTAAATAATGTGAAGTGAAAATCTTAGTTGCTCGCTTCGTCAGCAGGCGTTTCTTCCACACTCGTTTTTTCTACAGATGCAGTTTTAACAAGCGTCATCTCGTCTACTAAGTGACCAGCGCCAGCATATTTGTCGATGATAAATAAAACGTAACGAATATCTACAGAAATAGTACGTTGCAATTTGGTCTCGAAGAAAATATCTCCACTCATTGCTTCCCAGTTTCCATCAAATGCACAACCAATCAATTCTCCGTTTCCGTTGATTACTGGTGAACCTGAATTACCACCCGTAATGTCATTGTTAGAAATAAAGCATACAGGCATTTGGCCATCAGTATTTGCATACTGACCATAGTCTTTATTCATGTATAATTCTTTCAACTTTGCAGGAACAACAAATTCATCATTGTTTGGATCTTCTTTCTCCATGATACCTTCGATAGTTGTGTAGTAATCGTAAAAGACACCATCTTTTGGGTAGTAGCTACCTACAGTTCCGTAAGTCATTCTGATAGTAGAATTCGCATCAGGAGCATATCTTTTATCAGGGTTCATCTCACGTAAACCAGCAGTCAACAATCTGTATCCTTTATCTAAGTTTTGAGCAGCTTCTGCGTTTGCCTCTTCGCTAGCGAAATACATACCCAACATTTCGGAAGAAGCTATATTCAACTCTTCTTTGCTGTATGCTTTTTCATTTGGTTCACCTAAGAAGTCCATCATTCTGATTTTATCAACAAAAATTGACTTTTCTGCTAATCCGTTTGCAAAAGCATTAAAATCACTTTTATATTTTTTTGTAACTACGTCTGCAAAGAATGAAGGTTGCTGATCAGCACTTGTATTCTTAGCATACATTCCCCAAAGGTTTGCAATCAAAGTAAGGTCTGTAGCTTGGTGATATTCTCCAAAATGCTCTTCTGTTTGCGCTTGCGCCGCTCCTATGATACGCTCCATTTTTGTCGCTGCTTCAGAAGCAATTTTTTCTTTTTCTTCATCAGTTTCAGCTTCTTTTTGGGCTGCCTTGATTCCATTCTTTGTCTCAAAGTACATGTTGATCAAACGATCCATTCTCCATGCGTAAACTGTAGATTGAGGTCCTACAATTCCTGCTTCGAACAGGTAACGTCCAGAAACAACAGTTGGGTCAGTAGCCGCATAGCCTTTTGCCAACAACTCTAAAGTTTCACCATATACCTCTTTGCGCGAATCGTCTTCTCTTATCCAAATGTCAAATTCGTCTTCAATTGCTTTTTTCTTATCGAAAACATGATTGTTTTTCAACTGCTCTGTTTGCCCGATATAGTACTTCCAGTAGTTTGCAGTTTGCGCATAGTTAGAAGCTAAAAGAATTCTTGTAGCGTCATCAGCGTCCATGTATGTGCGCATAGTTGCTAATTTCAAATCTCTAATTTCAACTGTAGTTGGATTGTATTTGTCGATAGCTTGCTGTACTCCGTGAGAAGATAAGTAACGATCTGTAGATCCTGGGAAACCAAATACCATTGTGAAATCACCGTCTTTAACTCCATCCACAGAAACAGGTAAGTGGTGTCTGGGATTTAAAGGCACATTCTCTTCAGCGTAAGCTGCGGAAGAACCATCGGGTGCTGTATAAATACGGAACATAGAAAAATCTCCTGTGTGACGTGGCCACATCCAGTTGTCAGTGTCACCACCATATTTACCAACTGAACTTGGAGGAGCGCCCACTAAACGAACATCATCAAATTGTTCGTAGATGAATAAGTAATACTCATTTCCATGGAAAAAGTTTTTTACCAAACCTTTGTTTTTCGTGCCCTTTGTAGCTTCTTCAGCTATTGCTTCACCAATTTTTTTGGCTACCGCTGCGCGCTCTGTTTCGCTCATGTCGTCAGTCATTTCCGCCATCACTTTGTCAGTAACGTCTTCCATTCTCAACAATATACGCACGTATAAACCATCATTCTGCTTTTCTTCAGCGCGATTCATCGCCCAAAAGCCATCCGTTAAATAATCGTTTTCTACAGTACTATGTGTTCTAATGGCATCAAAACCACAGTGGTGGTTAGTTAGCATTAGGCCTTCGCCTGAAATAATTTCACCTGTACAAAATCCACCCAATGAAACGATGGCGTCTTTTAAACTTGCGTTATTAATGCTGTACAATTGTTCTGGCGTAAGCTTTAACCCTTTCGCCTGCATATCTGCATAGTTAAGCTGAGAGATGAGGTTTAATAACCACATTCCTTCGTCCGCTTTTACTTTGGTGCCAAGTGTTAATGCACCCACCATAAAAATGGCTAGAATCTTTTTCATTATCTTAAATTTTAATTAAGGCGTGCAAGTTTACATAAAATCTCGTAGTGAAAAACTCAAGAAATTCAGTTGCAGTGATGTGCTTTAGAAGTCTTTAAGGTGCATAGAATAAGTGATAATAGAGAGTTAAAGACTTTCTAATACTGCTACAATTTTTTCGGTCGCTCCTTTTTGGGAATACATATACTCTTTGATTGCTTTTGAAGAATTGTTAAAGTGATTGGCGTTTTGATAAACGGTTTCAAATGCATCTTCAAATTCAATAGCTGAGTTAACTTCAAATGCGCCTCCAGATTCAATTAGAGTTTTAGCTTCTGGGAAAGGGTGGTGCCTCGGTCCAAAGAATAGTGGAAGAAAGCTAGAAGCAGGTTCTAAAATACTGTGAATGCCGTCTTTAAAACCACCTCCTATTAATGTAAAATCGCCATATTTAAAAATTGAAGAAAGCATGCCCATCGTGTCTAGAACTAATACTTGGTATTTTTCTAAATCATGGTTTTGTATTTCGCTGTAGCGGATAGATTTTACAGGTAACTCTTTTTGGAGGCGACTTACATTAGCATTATTTATATTATGTGGAGCCATTATGACTTTAAGTTCAGGGTACTTTTTTAAAATGTTGTACGTAAAAGATTCTTCTTGCGCATAACAACTGCCTAAAATTAAAGTGCGATGCCTAGCTGTGAATTTTTTAATGGTTTCATTTTCTGGACTTGTCTCAGCAATTTGAATGACTTGATCAATTCTACTGTTGCCAGAAACAGAGACTTTCGATTTTTTAAATCCATTGTTAAAAAGTAGTTGCTGTGCTTTTTCAGTCTGTACCATAACAGCATTGAGGTGCTTAATTCGATTTAGAATGAAACTTCCTAATGGCTTAAACATAAACTGATCTTCTCTAAAATTGGCTGCCATTACTGCAGCAGGAATTTTAGAAACCCACAAAGCGTCTAGATAGTTAGGCCAAAATTCGTAGCGTACAAAAACTGCCATTTTTGGACTTGCAATCTCTAAAAATTTATGTGCGTTGCGCTGAGTGTCTAAGGGCAAGTAAAATACAGCATCAGCTAAAGGATCATTTTTTCGTACTTCATATCCAGAAGGTGAAAAGAACGTAACAAGAAATTTTTTATTAGAATCTCGTTTTTTTAGCGCGGTAATAACTGGTTTGGCTTGTTCATACTCTCCCAAACTGGCCGCATGAATCCAAATCCAATCTCCTGTAAAGTCAACCTTTTTTAATTTTTCGAAAAAGTTCTTTCGTCCTTCAATCCAAAGCTTTGCTTTTGGATTAAAGAATGCTGCAATACGAACTGCTAATCCATAAACAAGAATGAATATGCTGTACAGAGCTTTCATTTAATTGTAGAAATACTTCTGAGCATTCTTGTCATATATCGGTAGGAACCAGCTGGCTTTTATTCCAAAATAGAGGTCTAATTTATTTTCCAAATCGTAGCTTCTCGAGAAGTAATTGTATTCACGTACATTTTGTGTAAATCCTTGAATGAAGTTGAAGCCTAATTGAAAGTTAATGGTTCTTTTATTTCCGGCATGAAAAAAAGCAATGTACTCGCTCAAAGCAAAACCAATATGCAATTGATCATAACCTCTTTCGTATGGCTCATTTAATTGATATACACTGTTAAAGTGGACTATTTGTGTTTTATGCTGAATATATCCAGCACCGAGTTGAACCAATAACCCTGAGTTTGGATTTGGTCCAATAATGGGAAAAACCTTTCCCACTTTGGCTTGGATCACCCATCCGCGCAATAATGGTTTTACACTTGTGTAATCACCATTTGTACCAATGATGTTTCCATCTTCAGTATAAAAACCCCCAAGCAGCCCATCAGTATTTTTAACATTTGCACCAAACATGTAGTCAAAGCCACCACCCAATAGCCAGTTGCTTTTTGTTTTGTATAACATGTCAAACGCGAAAGACATGTGCGGTCCATAGAGTTCGCCGACATCGCCCGCTGGAACATTGTAGGCAAGATTGAAGTTAAAGAGTAGGCCTCTAGCAGTAGAATCTCTTACGTTAACTTGGCCGAAAGCCGAAGAAATAAAGCAAAGAAATAGTATTGAAAAAATGAGAGCTTTCTTTTCCATTGGGCGCGAAGATAATTGCTTTCTCATTTACTAAACGTATAAACCTTTAAGAACCACCTGAAACCTTATTTTTGCGGCCAATTTTAATGGAATTAGGGTATGAAACCAATTCAGATGGTTGACCTTGTAAGTCAATATAAAAAGATAAAGCCTGAAGTTGACAAAGCTTTAGAAGGAGTGATAAATTCTGCTGCCTTTATCAACGGGCCAGAAGTGCATTCTTTTAGAGCTGAGTTACAAGACTACTTGAATGTGAAGCATGTCATACCATGTGCCAATGGTACAGATGCTTTGCAGGTGGCAATGATGGCACTCGGTCTTAAGCCAGGAGATGAGGTAATTGTGCCAACATTTACTTACGTGGCCACTGCTGAGGTAATCGCATTGTTGCAACTTACTCCTGTTTTAGTAGATGTAGATTCTGATCATTTTATGATAGATCCAGCGGCTGTTGAAAAGGCAATTACTTCAAAAACAAGAGCGATCGTTCCAGTGCATTTGTTTGGGCAATGTGCAAACATGGATTCTATCATGGAAATCGCAAAGAAGAACAACTTATTTGTGGTAGAGGATACTGCACAAGCTATTGGCGCTGACTATACTTTTGCAAATGGCGAAACGCATAAGGCAGGAACTATTGGAAATATTGGCGCGACAAGTTTTTTCCCAAGTAAAAATTTAGGATGCTTTGGAGATGGTGGAGCCATTTTTACCAATGACGATGAGCTTGCAGCTGAAATGACAATGATCGTTAATCATGGTCAGAGTAAGAGATATTATCATGATTCTATCGGTGTAAACTCAAGATTAGATAGTATGCAGGCTGCTGTTTTAAGAATTAAATTAGGTCATTTAGATTCTTACAACACAGCAAGAAGAAATGCTGCAGATGCATACAACCACGCTTTTAAAGAGCACCCAATGTTAACTGTTCCTTCACGAGCATCGAATAGCACGCATGTATTCCATCAGTATACACTCAAGTTAAAAGGAAAGAATAGAGATGAATTGAAAGCCTTTATGGATGATAAAGGAATTCCATGCATGATTTATTATCCAGTTGCTTTACACATGCAATGCGCTTATAAAAATGATAGATATGAGGAGGGTTCATTTCCTGTAACGGAAGAGCTCTGCGAACAGGTGTTTTCATTACCTATGCACTCCGAATTAGAAGACGATCAAATAGAATTAATAACAACCTCAGTATTAGAGTTTTTAAATAAATAAATCATATGAAAATTGCCGTAGTAGGAACAGGTTATGTAGGATTAGTAACCGGAGCTTGTTTAAGTGATGTTGGAATAGATGTTACTTGCATTGATATTGATGAAAAAAAAATAGAGAACCTGAAGAATGGTATTCTACCAATTTACGAACCAGGTTTAGAAGATATAGTTAAAAGAAATTTTGAGAAGGGAAGATTGAAATTTTCAACTTCTTTGGCAGAAAGCATTCAAGGCGCTGAAGCGGCCTTTATTGCCGTTGGAACGCCTCCAGGAGAAGATGGTTCTGCAGATTTAAAATATGTTTTAGCGGTAGCGAGATCTATTGGCGAAAACATGAATGACCACATGGTGGTTGTTACAAAAAGTACTGTTCCTGTTGGAACGGCAGAAAAAGTAAAAAACGAATTAAATCAAGCTTTAGCTGCAAAAAGCGCGAATATTGACTTTGATGTTGCTTCTAATCCAGAATTTTTAAAAGAAGGTGCGGCTATTGGCGATTTCATGAAGCCCGACAGAATCGTTGTTGGTGTGAGTAGTGAAAAGGCTCGCGAGATTATGGACCGTTTGTACAGACCTTTTGTATTAAATGGCCATCCAGTAATTTTTATGGATATCCCTTCTGCTGAAATGACCAAGTACGCTGCGAATTCTATGCTGGCTACCAAAATTAGTTTCATGAATGACATTGCCAACCTTTGTGAGGTGATGGGCGCTGATGTCAACTTGGTGAGAAAGGGTATAGGAACAGATACGCGTATTGGAAACAAATTTATTTATCCAGGGATTGGATACGGTGGATCTTGCTTTCCTAAAGATGTACAAGCATTAATAAGAACTGCTGATCAGAACGGTTACGAGATGCAAATTTTGAAAGCAGTGGAAGCTGTGAACTATGCTCAAAAGGAAGTGTTGTTTAATAAAATATTAAACCATTATAACGGAAATATTTCAGGAAAGCATTTTGCAATGTGGGGTTTATCGTTTAAGCCAAATACAGACGATATGCGCGAAGCTCCTTCTGTTGTTTTAATCGAAAAGATTCTTGCAGCAGGTGGAACGGTATCAGCTTATGATCCAGTTGCATCTGAAGAAGCGAAGCACCAACTTCAAGATAGAATTACCTATGCTTCATCTGAATACGAAGCATTGAAAGGCGCAGATGCGTTATTGCTAGTTACTGAGTGGGCTGAATTTAGGGTTCCTGATTTTGATGTTATTAAATCTGAGTTGAGTCACCCTGTATTATTTGACGGGCGTAATGTGTATTCTCCTGAAGCCATGTCTGAAAGAGGTTTTGATTATTACTGTATCGGTATTAATACCAAATAAAAATTACCATGAAAAGAGTTCTTATAACTGGAGCAGCTGGATTTTTAGGATCGCATTTGTGTGATCGTTTTATAAAAGAAGGTTATTATGTCATTGGGATGGATAATCTCATTACTGGAGATTTAAAGAATATTGACCATTTGTTCCCGCTTGAAAACTTTGAGTTTTACAACCACGATGTTTCTAAATACATCCATGTTCCTGGAGATCTAGATTACATATTACATTTTGCATCGCCAGCGAGTCCGATTGATTATTTGAAGATTCCAATTCAAACGTTAAAAGTGGGTTCTTTAGGAACACACAATTGTTTGGGCTTGGCTTTAGCTAAAGGAGCGCGTATGATTATCGCTTCAACTTCTGAAGTGTATGGCGATCCGCATGTACATCCACAAACGGAAGATTATTGGGGGAATGTGAACCCAGTTGGTCCACGCGGGGTATATGATGAAGCGAAGCGTTTTCAAGAAGCCATTACTATGGGATATCATACATACCATGGTTTGGAAACAAGAATCGTAAGAATTTTTAATACTTACGGGCCAAGAATGCGCTTGAATGACGGTCGCGTTTTACCAGCATTTATTGGGCAGGCTTTACGTGGTGAGGACTTAACTATTTTCGGTGATGGTTCACAAACACGTTCTTTCTGTTATGTTGATGATTTGGTAGAGGGTATTTACCGTTTGCTTTTAAGTGATGAGGCACAACCGGTAAATATTGGGAACCCTGATGAAATTACAATTGGTCAATTTGCAGAAGAAATTATTAAGCTAACGGGTACAGATCAAAAAGTGGTTTATAAAGAACTGCCTACGGATGATCCAACGCAGCGTCAGCCAAATATTGACAGAGCTCATTCTATTTTAGGGTGGGAGCCAAAAGTTTCCAGAGCTGAAGGTTTGAAAATTACTTATGAGTATTTTAAATCTTTACCAGAAGAAGAATTGTATAAAAAAGAGCACAAGGATTTTAAGTCTTTTGTTCGCAATTAAAAATGGCTAAGATTCTCTTAACAGGCGGTCTAGGTTTCATTGGTTCACATACTACAGTTGAGCTTATTGCCGAAGGCCATGAAGTTGTTATTGTCGATAACCTTTCAAACACTCGTGTTGAGGTGTTAAATGGTATTGAACAAATCTCGGGCGTTAGACCTGTATTTGAGCAGATAGATATGTCAAAACAAAGCGATGTTGAATTGCTTTGTTCAAAGTATCAGTTTGATGGATGCATTCATTTTGCTGCGTTTAAGGCGGTAGGCGAGAGCGTTGCTAAGCCCTTAGAATACTATAACAACAATATTGCTTCGTTGGTTTATCTCTTGCAAAACTTCAGAGATAATGGGCATAATAATATTATTTTCAGTTCGAGTTGCACCGTTTACGGTCAGGCGGATGTAATGCCAATTACTGAAGATGCACCTGTGAAACCTGCAGAATCTCCTTACGGAAATACTAAGCAAGTCGGAGAAGAAATCATTCAGGATGCTATCGCAGCACATCCAGAATTAAAAGCAATAGCATTGCGCTATTTTAACCCAATTGGCGGTCACGAAAGTGCATTAATTGGAGAGTTGCCTTTAGGTTTGCCAATGAATTTGGTGCCGTTTATTACCCAGACTGCTGCCGGAATTAGAGAAGAACTTAAGGTGTTTGGAGATGATTATCCAACATTAGACGGAACAGCAATTCGAGATTATATTCATGTTGTTGACCTAGCAAAAGCTCATGTTACTTCACTGAATCGCTTAATTGAAAACAGAAATTCGAGCAACTACGAAGTTTATAATATTGGAACCGGAAAAGGGTCTTCTGTATTAGAAGCGATCAATGCATTTGAAAAAGTTTCAGGTAAAAAACTGAATTGGGCATTTGCGCCAAGAAGAGCAGGAGACGTTATTGAAGCTTACGCTGATACGACTAAAGCAAATACTACTTTAGGCTGGAAAGCCGAAAAAACAATAGAAGATTGCATGCGTGATGCATGGCGCTGGCAACAAAAATTAGCAGAATGAAAAAGACAATTATTATAACCGGTGGAGCTGGTTTTATCGGTTCACATGTCGTCAGGCTTTTTGTAAATAAGTATCCAGATTACAACATTGTAAACTTAGATGCTTTGACTTACGCTGGCAACCTTGAAAACTTAAAAGACATTCAAGACGCGCCAAACTACACTTTCGTGAAAGCTGATATTGTGGACGCGGAGTTAATGAATGAAATTTTCAACGAATACAAACCAGATGGTGTTATTCACTTGGCCGCAGAGAGTCATGTGGATCGTTCTATTTCTGATCCTTCTGCGTTCGTGCGCACAAACGTTATTGGTACGGTAAACCTTTTGAATTCTGCCAGAGAATTGTGGAAAGACAATTACGATGGCAAACTGTTCTATCACGTTTCTACGGATGAGGTTTATGGGACTTTGGGCGAAACTGGATTGTTTGAAGAAACAACGCCTTATGATCCTAACAGTCCTTATTCGGCTTCTAAAGCGAGTTCAGATCACTTTGTGAGAGCTTATGGTGAGACTTATGGTTTACCGTTTGTCATTACAAACTGTTCGAATAATTACGGGTCATTTCAGTTTCCTGAGAAGTTGGTTCCATTATTCATTCACAATATTGTAAATAACAAAAGTCTTCCAGTTTACGGAGATGGAAAATATACCCGCGATTGGTTGTATGTGTTAGATCATGCAAGAGCGATTGACTTAGTTTACCATGAAGGAAAACAAGCCGATACCTATAACATTGGTGGTTTTAACGAATGGCAAAACATCGACTTGATAAAAGTGCTTTGTAAAATAATGGACAAGAAATTAGATCGTAAAGAAGGAAGTTCAGCAGAACTAATTACTTACGTTAAAGATCGTCCGGGTCATGATTTACGCTACGCTATTGATGCTAATAAAATCAATAAAGAATTAGGTTGGGCGCCATCGGTAACTTTTGAGCAAGGTCTTGAAAAAACTATTGATTGGTATTTGGCCAACGAAGAATGGTTAGAATCTGTGACATCAGGAAACTATTCTAAGTACTACGAAGAGATGTATTCGAATAGATAATCGTATCATGATTACTTAATTGAAAGATTGCCATTGGCGGTCTTTTTTTATTTAGTCAAACTATGAAACTATGCCAAACGTTACAACTACATCAAGTTAGCCCAAAATATATCCGAGACATGAAACATGCACCTTTACCAAAATATATTTCACATCAGTTTCATTACTTATTTGTGCACCGCTATTTAGTCAAAATTGGCAGCAAAAAGGCTCTGTTATCCAAGGTATCGGAGATGAGGATTATATGGGCTATTCAACCGCAATGAATGAACAAGGTGCGATCTTGGCAATTGGGGCCAAGGTCTGGCAACGGGCACTTTTGGCTTCAGAATGGAATGGAAGTAATTGGGTTCAAAAAGGGGATACTATATCTGACACTTCACCAACCTTTAGAAGGTTTAGTGTTAAAATGTGCGGTCTCGGCAATTCATTTGTTTTTGGTGAATGGGAATTGTTTATATGAGAAGGCCAGGTTAGCGTTCATACTTGGAATGGCAATAGTTGGGTGCAATCTGGGGCCACATTGACGGGGGAGACATCATCGAGCCAGCATTTAAGTGTTTTTACTGGAATAAACTCTGATGGTAGTAAGATTTGCATAGGAGCAGATGAATATTGTACAAATTGGGGTCAAGAAGCTGGAGGCTATGTGTATGAATAAGGCTATCTTTCTTTAGGGGAATCAGAACGATTAAAAACTAGTTTATACCCAAACCTAGCCAAAAGTAATATGCAAGTTAATAACACTTTTGAAGCGAAAGCTTACACGCTAATTCCTTTGGATGGTCAACCTATTATGACAGGGACATTGGAGGAAGGAGTAAATGAATTAAATGTATCTGACCTTCCTGATGGCATTTATGTTATTCGCGCTAATGGTGTGTTTGGAACGCTTTCGTAGAAAATAAGAATAGCGAATTAAGGTTTTTGTTAACGGCTTTAGGCTTCTTGACTCGGACTACTGGATTTCCACTAAAATACTGCATAAAAAAACCCCGATCATTCGGGGTTTTTAATATCTATTCTAATACAAAGTCATCCATAAAGGCGGTAGTATAATTACCGTCTAAGTAATCTTTGTTGTCCATTAATTGCCTATGAAATGGAATTGTTGTTTTTACACCTTCAACAACAAACTCATCCAGGGCACGCTTCATTTTGTCAATAGCCTCTTCGCGAGTTCTTGCAGTTGTAATTAACTTCGCGATCATACTATCGTAATACGGAGGAATAACATAACCTGCATAGCAATGCGTATCTAAACGAACGCCATGGCCACCTGGAGCGTGGAATGTTGTTATAGCTCCTGGAGAAGGCATAAAGTTGTTGTATGGGTCTTCAGCGTTAATTCTACACTCGATAGAATGTAACTGAGGGTCGTAGTTAATTCCTAGAATAGGAATACCGGCCGCTACTTTTATTTGCTCGCGTATTAAGTCATAATCAATTACTTGTTCTGTAATTGGGTGCTCAACTTGAATACGCGTGTTCATTTCCATGAAGTAGAAATTACGATGCTTATCTACCAAAAACTCTACAGTTCCGGCACCTTCATACTTAATGTATTCCGAAGCTTTAACCGCTGCTTCACCCATTTTTGCACGAAGTTCGTCCGTCATAAATGGAGAAGGTGTTTCTTCTGTTAGCTTTTGGTGTCTTCTTTGAATAGAGCAATCTCTTTCAGAAAGGTGACAGGCTTTACCAAATTGGTCACCAATAATTTGAATTTCAATGTGGCGAGGCTCTTCAATCAATTTCTCCATATACATACCATCGTTGCCGAAGGCGGCCAAAGATTCTTGTCTTGCGTCATCCCAAGCTTTTTTAAGATCGCCTTTTTTCCAAACAGCGCGCATCCCTTTACCTCCGCCACCAGCGGTAGCTTTCAGCATTACAGGATACCCAGCTTCCTTGGCGGTTTTTTCAGCTTCTTCAAAGTCTGCTAATAAGCCTTCAGAGCCTGGTATACATGGCACACCAGCTTTCTTCATGGTCATTTTAGCAGTCGCTTTGTCGCCCATTTTCTCAATATGCTCTGGCGCGGCACCAATAAATTTAATGCCGTTTTCAGAACAAATGCGAGAAAAATTGCTGTTTTCTGATAGAAAACCGTAACCAGGGTGAATTGCATCCGAATTTGTGATTTCGGCTGCAGCAATAATATTTGGGATATTTAAGTAAGAGTCCTTGCTTTGTGCAGGACCAATACAAACAGCTTCATCCGCAAAACGCACATGTAAACTATCTCTATCTGCAGAGGAATATACAGCCACAGTACTAATGCCCATTTCTTTACAAGTTCGAATAACGCGCAAAGCGATTTCTCCTCTATTGGCAATCAATAACTTTTTAAACATAAGAAGATGTGTTTAGTTGATTTTTAAGAACGCTTCTTAAGAAGGATCTACTAAATACAATGGTTGATCATACTCTACAGGTGTAGAATCGTCTACCAATATCTTAACAACTTTACCAGAAATTTCAGACTCAATTTCGTTGAAAAGCTTCATTGCTTCAATGATACAAGTAACATCACCTGGATTGATTTCTTTACCTACTTCAATAAATGTTGGCTTGTCTGGAGCTGCTCTTCTGTAAAAAGTTCCAATCATTGGAGATTTTACAGTAATGTATTTCGAGTCATCTTCAGCGGCAGCAGGTGCAGCCTCTGGCGCAGCAGGTGCGGGCGCAGAAGCAACTGCTTGTTGTACAGGTGCAGCTTGCATTACAGCCGGAGCTGCAGCATATACCGTTTCTCCGCCAGTCTTAACTGTTATTTTAAACTCTTCTGTTTCAAGACTAACTTCGTTTGCACCAGATTTTGCAACGAACTTGATTAGATTTTGTATTTCTTTTAAGTCCATATTAGGTCGTTTATAATCTTTATAAATAAATTAATTCTTTGGATCTATGGCCCACTTTAAATAAAGTGCTCCCCATGTAAATCCGCCACCAAAAGCGGCTAAAACTAAATTGTCTCCCTTTTTAAGTTGACTTTGGTAATCGTATAAGCAAAGTGGCAATGTACCACTTGTAGTGTTTCCATAACGTGTGATGTTGATCATGACTTTGTCATTATCAAGGCCCATTCTGTTTGAAGTGGCATCAATAATTCTGAGGTTTGCTTGGTGAGGTACTAACCAATCTACATCATCAGATGTGAGGTTATTTCTCTTCATGATTTGCTCGCTAACATCGGCCATGTTTGTCACGGCAAACTTGAAAACCTGACGGCCTTCTTGCTTCACATAGTGTGCGTTTAAATCGATAGTCTGCTGACTTGGCGGCATTAATGATCCACCCGCATCAATTTTTAAGAATTCTCTACCAGAACCATCGCTTCTTAGTATTTCGTCTTGAAGGCCTAGACCTTCAGTATTGGGCTCGAGTAAAACACAACCGGCACCATCGCCAAAAATTATGCATGTCGTGCGGTCGGTATAGTCAATAATTGAAGACATCATATCCGCACCAACAACAAGAACTTTTTTGTATTGACCCGACTCTATAAATTTTGAACCTGTAGAAAGTGCGTAAACAAAGCTAGAACAAGCAGCAACCAAATCGTAACCGAAGGCGTTTTTAGCGCCAATGTCTGTTGCAACTTTACACGCTGTTGCGGCTACTGGCATATCTGGTGTTGCGGTTGCAACAATTACCATTTCAATATCAGACGTATCGATATCGAATTTTTCGACCATGTTTTCAACGGCCTTTATGGCAAGATATGATGTGCCAACACCTTCTTCTGGCTTTAAAAGTCTACGCTCTTTTATACCAGTTCTACTTGTTATCCACTCATCATTCGTGTCAACAATAGTCTCTAGAACTTTGTTTGTTAGTCTGAATTCGGGAACGTATCCTCCAAGTGCGGTAATGGCTGCTCTCACTTTTGTCATTCGATGCAGAAAAATTTGCTTAAATACTAAGGCGTTAAATGTAAGTTTAAATTGTACTTACAAAACCTCTTTAGAAAGGCTAATATATTAAAACAAAAAAAGCAGATAATATGCCCAATACTGGACATAAATCTACTTTGTGACTGCTTTAAAAAAGAATAGCAAGCTAAATTAAGCCGCGTCTTTCTCAAGAACTACTTTTCCTTTGTAGTAAAGTTTTCCTTCGTGCCAGTGAGCTCTGTGGTATAGGTGAGCCTCGCCTGTCGTGCCACAAATAGAAATTTGCTGATCTGCAGCTTTATAGTGCGTTCTTCTCTTGTCTCTTCTTGTCGTAGACTGTCTACGTTTAGGATGCGCCATTTTAACTAAATTTTAAAATCCTTATTAATCTAATAAATCTTTTAACTTATCCCATCTGGGATCTGTTTCATTTTTTTCGTCACCTTCTTCAGGTTCTTTGTCAACTCTGTATTTATCTAGAATGTCTAGTGCTGAACTGTCTGACTTGCCGCTTTCTACGTCAGGGTGAATCCTCTTTGCAGGAATTGCTAAAACAGCCAACTCATATAAATATTGAGCAATATTGACTTCATAAGTTTCAAACGGAAGTACTAATACTTCTTCATTTTCATCATTGTACTTTAGACCAAATTTTACAACTAGGTGAAAAGTATCTGAAACTGGAAGGTTGAATGGTTCGCCTGTCACATCACAAACGGCAGTGAAACTACCCTTTAAAGCGAAGTCTAGTTCAAGCAAGCTGTTCTTCTTGAGAAACCCCAAATCAATAGTTAGATTTGGTTCTTCCATTTCAGTAAAGTCAAATAAATCAAAGAACTTTTGGTCAAGCTGATAGCTGAAATGGTGAATTCCCAGTTTCAATCCTGAAAAAACAATATTAAAATCTCTCAGCTTCATACGTAATATTCCCATTTAAGGGGCGGCGAAAATACAAATCTTTTTAATTCAGGCAATTATAATATGTTTTATTTAGACTTGCCGTTTCCACGCTAATTACGGGACTTGTAAAACTTTTGACGTTCCACAACTTGCGCCTTCAAAATATTTTTTGTGAGCCCAGCATATTCACTTCGGTTACTAAATAAATTAATGGCTTCGAATACCGCATTTCTAAATGAATTTGGACTTGCTTCATTCTTTCCAGCGATACTGTAACCCGTGCCGTGGTCTGGCGAAGTTCTAACATATTTTAAACCTGCCGTATAGTTAACACCAGATTCAAAAGTCAATGCTTTAAAAGGAGCCAGCCCTTGGTCATGGTACATTGCTAAGATAGCATCAAACGTATTATATTGGTTAGATCCAAAAAACCCATCAGCCGCATACGGGCCAAAAACTAACATCTTATTTTCTGATGCCTCTTGAATAGCCGGGGTGATAATTTCTTCTTCTTCGTTTCCTAATAGGCCGCCATCTCCTGCATGCGGATTTAATCCTAAAACAGCAATGCGAGGCCTTGAAATGCCAAAGTCTTTAATCAAACTATCATTTAAGGCTTTAATCTTAGATGATATTAGTTCGGTACTTAAGCTGTTGGCAATGTCTTTTACAGGAACATGACCTGTGGCTAGCGCTACTCTTAAATTTTCAGAATACAATATCATTAAAGGATCACCTTCTAGCTTTTCTCCTAAATAGCCAGTATGACCGTTAAATTCTTTACCATCTAATTTGATGGTATTTTTATTAATTGGAGCCGTTACTAAAACATCAATTTTGCCTTCTTTTAAAGCAGAGCATGCTGCATCGATTGATTCTATTGCTCTTGTACCTAAATCTTCCGAAGGTGTTCCAAGAGAAATAGAAATATTGTCATTCCAGATATTCATCAAGTTTGCCTTTTTGGGATTTATTTCCTCAAGGCTATTGATGATATTAAAGCTGAAATCTTGAACACCAATGGCCTTTCTGTGGTAAGACGTTACTTTGCTGGAAGAGAACAAAACGGGTGTGCAAAAATCGAGCATCATGTTATCTTGAAATGTCTTAATAACTACTTCAAGTCCAATGCCGTTTAAATCACCACAGCTGATTCCAACAATAGGTTTAGAGTTTTCCATTAATAGTTTTTTATGAAATCATAAAGTAATCTAACACCAACACCGGTTCCTCCTTTTTTGTGATAGCCATCATTTGCATCTACAAAAGCGGGTCCTGCAATGTCGAGATGAATATAAGGATAGTCAGTAAAGTTTGCTAAAAATTTACCAGCTGTGATTGCTCCGCCATCTCTTGTACCTAAATTTTTCAGATCAGCGATATCAGATTTCAATAACTCATCGTATTCTTCCCAAAATGGAAATTCAACAATGCGTTCGTAAGTGGTATTCCCACTTTCTTTCAATTTATTCCAAAACTCTTCTTTGGCTTCTCCCATTGCAACGATGCCGTATTTGCCTATCGCATAAGCAGCGGCCCCTGTTAAAGTAGCCAAATCAATTACCAATTCTGGATTGTATTTCTGCGCATAGTGCAAAGCATCTGCAAGAATGAGTCGACCTTCAGCATCCGTATTTAGTACCTCTACAGTTTTGTCATTTGCGTAAGTAATTACGTCTCCTGGAGTCACAGCGTTTCCTCCAGGCCTGTTGTCGGTTGTTGGAATCAATCCTATAACATGCTTGTCAACATTGTTTGCAGCAATAGACTGCATTGTGCCGATTACCGCTGCAGCTCCACCCATGTCACTTTTCATAGTATCCATAAATGCTGAAGGCTTAAGGCTTAAACCTCCAGTGTCATATACAACACCTTTTCCAACCAAAACAATTGGATTTTCGTTGGTGTGATTTGCTGGCTTATGCTCTAAAATGATAAAAGCTGGTGGGTCAATGCTGCCTTTATTCACTGCAAGCAAGCCACCCATTTTGAGTGACTCTATTTTCTTTTTGTCGAAAACTTCAGATTTCATTCCGTTTTCTTTGGCTGAAGCAACCGCTTCTTTCGCCAATTGCGGAGCTGTTAAATCCCAAACCGGTGTATTTACTAAATCTCTTGAAAAGGCAACCGCCTTTGTGAGTTCAGCGACTTCTTTTAGTTTTTCCTCAGATATGTTCAGAAAAGACGCTTCCGTTAAAGTTGGCTTAGCCTTTTCATCTGAAATGTATTTCAAGTATTTGTAATTACCCAAATCAAGTCCTTCTGCAATGTAACTTTCATGGCCATAAGCGTTCACGGTTACATTAGACGACTTTTCTTTATTCAACAATTCAGTTAAAGCGGCACCTGCCTTGCGGCTGCTTTCAGAGAATTGATACGTCTCTGGCGTGTGCTTTTTATATCTGTAGATATAAACGTGACGAGAATACTGATTTATAGAAATCCACGTATCCGTTGTTTCTTCTAGCTTATTCGAAATAAATTCAAACTCTTGATCCGAAAAAGTCGTTTTATTTAATTGAGATGTGTTGGCGATATAAAAGGCTAAATTTTGCTCATTTTGAGCATCTGAAGCAACTTGTAATTTCATAATTTCAAAATATTAATACGATGGCGAATTTAGATATTTTTACAGGCTTCTTGATTAAGTATTTAATCGTTCATTCGTTAAACCTATATAACTTATTTTTAACTAAATGAGCCTAAAAGAATGCAACATAACTTTTAATGTTCTAAGAAGAATCGGATATCCCTAGGATGAGAAAAGCATTTTATTTAGTCATATTTCTGTTAGTTACAGTTTTCGCCAGTGCCACGCATAATCGGGCAGGTGAGATAACGTATGAGTGGCTAAGTGGATTTACATATAAATTCACGGTAACAACCTACACAAAAGATTCGGCCCCTGCAGACAGATGTGAGTTAACTGTGGATTTTGGTGACGGAAATTCTGCTGTTTTTGTTCGAAACAATGGTGCATCAGGTACCTGCAGTAGCCCGGCAAAAATGGGTGAAGATCTGCCTAATGACGTTCGCAAGAATGTTTATTCAGGTACACATAGCTTTCAAGCGCCGGGATATTATACAATAAGTATGCAAGATTTGAATAGAAATGGAGGAATAAATAATATACCAAATTCAATTAATATTCCATTCTATATTACAACGACATTATTAGTAGATCAGAGTGTCGGAACGAATAGTTCACCTACATTGAATTACCCTCCTATAGACAATGGATGTACTTTTAAAAAGTTTATTCATAACCCCAGCGCATTCGATCCGGATGGAGATAGTCTTTATTACAGTCTAATTAATTGCAAGGGACTGGGAGGTGCAGATATTTCCGAGACCTATGATCCTTTGTACATCCAAGATCCTGTAACAATAGATTCTTTAACAGGAAATTTTGTTTGGGATACTCCGCAAAACGTGGGGCAATTCAATTTTGCAATATTGATTCAAGAGTATAGAAAGGGAAGTAATGGCATTTGGAGATTGGTAGGCGCTGTGACGCGCGATTTTCAAGTGGACATTCAGCCTTGCCAGAATCAACCTCCTGTGTTCGATCCTGTTGGTCCGTTTTGCGTAATTGCTGGAGATCAATTGCAATTTGTTGTAAGTGCGAATGATCCAGATCAAAACAACATTCGCCTAACATTAGAGGGGTATGGTGGTCCTTTTGAAACAAACCCAGCTGCGATTTTTCCGCGTAAGGAGATGAATGGATCATCAATATCTCAACAATTTACATGGAATACAACTTGTAATCTAGTGCGTTCACAATCCTATTATGCACAATTTATAGTTGAGGATCAACCGGTAAATCAAGACCAAGCGCTTACCGATATAATGTCAGTTGAGATTCGGGTGATTGCTCCAGCTCCTACAAACCTAATGGCCGCGACAAACAATAGTGCCATCAATCTTTCGTGGAATCAAGAAATATGTATACAAGCGAATGGGTATGATATCTACAGAAGAGAGAATAATTATGGTTACAGTTGGGATACTTGTGAGACAGGTGTACCGGCCTACACCGGTTATGTTTATCACGCAAGTACTTCGGGATTAACAAATACCACCTACACGGATAGTCTAGATTTGAAAGTAGGTGTACGCTATTGTTACATGGTTGTAGCGACTTTTCCTGATGGAAGTGAAAGTATAGCTTCTGAAGAGTTGTGCGCAGAATTGCCCAAGTTTAATCCGGTAATTACAAATGTGGATGTACTTGCGACTGATGTTGCGTCTGGTCAAATTGATATCAGATGGACGCCTCCGCGTGAATTTGATAGCGCGACTTTTCCACCACCATACAGCTATGTAATTGAGCGTGCAGAAGAAATTGATGGTAGTGGTTTTGTGCAAGTCGGAACAACTTCTTCGTTTTTTGATACTGTGTTTACAGATCAAAATTTAGATACGGAAACTAAGGGGTATAACTACCAAATAGCCTTAGTCTCTAACGGTGCTCCTGCGGTGTATTCTAATCCAGCAAGTTCAATATTCTTAAAAATTTCGGCGTTAGATAAAGTGAATTTCTTGCAGTTTAATCACGTTACACCGTGGCAAAATGACACTTTCGTGGTGTTTAGAGAGAATACTACTGGTGTATTCGATTCAATTGGCTTTAGTACAAACTTTAGTTATTTGGATACAGGCTTGACCAATGGACAAGAATATTGTTACAGGGCCTTGGGTATTGGAGCTTTCAGCGGAAGCGGGTTGCCTTCACACTTATTGAATAATTCACAAATTAATTGCGCAACCCCAACGGATACAGTTCGGCCTTGCGCTCCAATTTTATCTTACACTACTGATTGTGAAGCGCGCGAATTGACTTTATCATGGACTGATTCTATAGGGTTTGGATGTGTTTCGGATATCGTTGAGTATAGAGTGTATTACAAAGAAAAAGAAACAGATCCATGGCCTACAACTCCAGTAGCGACATTGCCAGTTACTCAAACAACATATATTGTAACCGGAGATGAAATAGTGGGGTGTTATGGCGTTACAGCTGTCGATGATGCAACTCCAGTAAACGAAAGTTATGTGAGTTCGCCTATTTGTCTAGACGGATGTCCAATTATTGTTTTACCGAATGTTTTTACGCCTAATAGCGGAAATTCAAACTTGTTTTTTAAACCTATACTCGGTCCAGATGGCACACCTTTATTTCGGGATATTGATGCATTTACTATTGAAATCTTTAATCGCTGGGGCGGAGTTGTATACAGTACAAATAGCCCACTAGAATTTGTTGAAGTAGGCTGGACTGGACAAGACATGAACACAGGAGCAGATTGTGCCGATGGTGTATATTACTACCTCGTTAATTACACAGCACGTTCAACGCAGGAGCAAGAAGAGATCCAATTAAAAGGATTCGTTCATTTATTTAGATAATATGTTTACAGGAATTATAGAATCTCTTGGCGAGATTACAGCAAAACAGCCAGAGCAGACCAACTTTCATTTTACTATCCAATCTGAGTTAGCGTCAGAGCTTAAAGTCGATCAAAGCGTTGCACACAATGGCGTGTGCCTAACCGTAGTGAGAATTGAAAACGGTACATATACGGTAACTGCTATCAAAGAAACTTTAGATAAAACAAGCCTAGGTGAATGGGAGATTGGAGACCGTGTAAACCTTGAGCGCTGCACTAAAATTGGAGGGCGTCTAGACGGTCACATTGTGCAAGGCCATGTGGATCAAGTTGCGAAATGTGAGTCAATTCAAGATGAAAATGGTAGTATAATATTCTCTTTTTCGTATGATCCAGGCTTGGGAAATGTCACAATAGAAAAGGGCTCTATTACAGTAAACGGTGTGAGTTTAACTGTTGTGAATTCAAAAGAAAACTCATTTTCAGTGGCGATTATTCCTTTTACTTTAGAACACACACAATTTAAGTATATAAAAGTGGGGAGCACAGTTAACTTAGAGTTCGATGTGGTTGGCAAGTATGTAAAACGCTTACTCGGAAAGTAAAGCATGTGAATAATTTATGTGGAAAGAAAAGAGGTGTCAGATTTCTATTGCAAGGCCTTAATTCTACATTTGTCATATGCCTTCAGAAAAAATCAAAAACATTTTAAAAAGCTTACCTGACAGGCCCGGTATTTATCAACACCTCGACAAAGATGGAGGGATTTTATATGTTGGCAAAGCCATCAATTTACGCAAACGTGTATCGTCTTATTTCACTAAAAATCATGACAATGGCAAGACTGCTGTTCTTGTTAGAAAAATAGAAGATGTAAAAGTTATAGTTACTGAGACGGAGATTGATGCACTTCTATTGGAAAACAATCTGATAAAGGAATATCAGCCGCGCTACAACATCAATTTAAAGGATGACAAGACATATCCTTGGATTTGCATAAAAAAAGAACGTTTTCCACGGGTTTTCTCACTTCGAAATTTACCAAAAGATAACAGTGAGTATTACGGGCCATATGCCTCGGTACGTGTTATGAAAACCGTATTAGAGCTAATTCGTCAAATCTATCCTTTGCGGAATTGCAACTATCAACTGTCTGATGAGAACATCGATGTCGGCAAGTTTAAAGTGTGTTTAGAGTATCACTTAAAAAACTGTTTGGGCCCGTGCGAGGGATTGCAAAATGAAGAAGAGTACAATAAAAATATCGCTGAAGCCCGAAACATTATTAAAGGGAATATTTCTGGGGTTAAAAAACTTCTGAAAGAAAAAATGAAAGAGGCAGCTGCGGAAATGCAATTTGAGATTGCTCAGAAATACAAGGAGAAAATTGAGTTGGTAGAGCGCTATCAGTCGCGCAGCACAGTGGTCTCGCAGCATATTTCGAACGTAGATGTATTTTCTGCGTTTAGCGATGCCGAGTTTGGGTATATCAACTACCTTAAAATTATTGAAGGTGCAGTTGTGCAATCTCACACCTTGGAGGTTAAAAAGAAACTCGAAGAAACCGATGCTGAGCTTATTGAAACTGCAATTCCATTTTTTAGAGATTTATACAAATCTAAAACGCGAGACATCGTGGTGAGTGAACATATCAATTTTGTGCAGTCCGAAGTTAAGCTTTTGGTTCCTCAGCGCGGTGACAAAAAAAGCCTGATTGACCTTTCGTTAAAAAATGCAAGATATTACCGTCTTGAACGGTTAAAAAATGTTCAGATTGTTGATCCAGACCGACATGTTAAACGGTTGATGCAACAGATGAAAACAGACCTAAGAATGCCGGTTGAACCAAGGCATATAGAATGTTTTGACAACAGTAATATACAAGGGACACATCCTGTTGCAGCGTGTGTGGTTTTTAAAAATGGCAAGCCAAGTAAAAAGGATTACCGCAATTTTAATATTAAAACTGTTGAAGGTCCTGATGACTTTGCCAGCATGGAGGAAGTTATTCATAGGCGCTACAAACGTTTGGTAGAAGAAGGAGAAGATTTACCACAATTGATTGTTATAGATGGAGGGAAAGGTCAATTGAGTAGTTCTTTGGTCTCTCTTGATCGTTTAGGTTTGCGTGGAAAGATTTCAATCATTGGAATTGCAAAGCGGTTAGAAGAAATTTACTTTCCAAACGATTCTATTCCAATGTATTTGGATAAACGCTCAGAAACCTTAAAAGTGATACAACATGCCAGAAATGAGGCACATCGATTTGGTATTACGCATCACAGAAACAAAAGAAGTAAAAGCGGAATAAAATCTGAATTAGAGAGTATTGATGGGGTAGGGCCGTCAACTATTAAATTGCTGTTGAATAGGTTAAAATCTGTTAAGGCAATAAAGTCGGCAAGTATAGAAACATTGGCTTCTGTTATTGGTGAAGCTAAGGCGAAAAAAGTGCATTCACATTTTCAAAAAACAACCAAAGTTGAGAATTAAAATTTCTTTATTACTCCTTCTATTTGGCCTTGGTAGTTTTGCCCAAAACCACTTAAAAGTTGGCCTAGCTTTAAGCGGAGGAGGGGCAAAAGGGATGGCTCATATTGGAGTACTGCGTGCTTTGGAAGAGCACAACGTAAAAATTGATTACATCAGCGGAACAAGTATGGGAGCTGTAGTTGGCGCGATGTATTCCATTGGTTATTCCGTAGACCAAATTGAGGCGTATTTAAAAAATGTAGATTGGGATGCACTATTGGATAATACACTTCCTCGAAATCATTTAAGTGTTTTAGATAGAGAATCTGCAGAGCGTTATATACTCGATTTTGAAGTTGTAGACGATAAAATATTGGCTGCTGATGCGTTTAATAAAGGGCAATACATGCTGAAGGAATTATCGTTTTTGACTTTTCCAGAGCATGGCCAAACTGATTTCAGCAAATTCGACATTCCCTTCTTATGTGTAGGAACAGACCTTGCCACAGGAGAAGAAATGATTTTTGAAGAAGGTGAACTTTCCGGTGCTTTGAGAGCATCTCTAGCATTTCCTTCTATGTTCTCTCCTTTTAAAATCAAGGGCAGAAAATATGTAGATGGTGGTGTTGTGAATAATCTACCTATTTCTGTTTTGAAAGATTCTAAAGGTATGGATTTCATCATAGCAAGCAATGTGCAAGGGAGCCTTTACACAGAGGAGGAACTCGTAAGTGTGATTCAGATATTAGAGCAAGTAAGCAGTTATGCAAATGCAATGGCGTATAAAGAGCAAAAGAAAAAGGCATCATTGCTTATAAATCCACCAGTGCTTGATTACAGTTTAACGGCTTATGAATTGGCAGATACAATTTCTAAGATTGGCTATGATGAAGCTGTGAAATACGAAGATGTATTTAAAAAACTACCTCAAAAGAGCATAGCCAGAGATACTGTTGTTGACTTGAGAAACGAGGATAAGATTTATATCAAGAGTATTGAAGTGAACGGAGCAGATCAAACAACAGTATGGTTTGTAAAATCTAAGATGCGTCTGAAGAAGCCAACAGTTTATTCCACCAAGAAACTCAATGCTGGCCTTGATAGATTGTACGGCAGTAGCTATTATGATCATTTGTATTTCGATTTGATTCCCGCGGACACAGGTTACAATCTTATACTGAAATTAAAGGAAAGGAAAAGCTCCATGACATTAAGGACAGGCCTGCATTATGATGATGATTTTGGTATTGGAATATTGGCAAATATCACTTTGAGAAATGCGCTTCTTGCAAACTCTCGCTTTTCTATGGATGTTGTATTCAGTGAAAACATAAGAGGTAAAATAGCATATGTGTATGATCGAGGATTTATTCCTGCCTTGGGAGTGCAAATTGCATTCCATAGGTTTGGCACCAAAATTTATGACAACAGAGAGGCAATTACATCATTAACCTATCAAGATTTTTCCATTTCAACCTTTTTAACATCAACGTTTAGTAACAATTATAGTCTCGGTGGAGGCGTGAAATATGAAAACGTAAATTACTTAGAGGATTTTCAGACTTTAGGCATTGGTCGCTTTAACAACAATTATTTGCACACTTATGTCTATCTAGATTTTGACAACTTTAATAGAAAGTACAAGCCAAGTAAAGGTTTTAAGTTGAAGTCAGAATTCAGAACTATTGCTCGGCAGCAAGAGGGAGTTAAGTTTTTTGATGCCAGCTCTGTACTATATGCGAAGTATGATCAGGCAATAAAAATCAATAGAAAACTTGGAATTAATACTACGCTTTTAGCGGGAGGTACAATCGGTCCGGACATCGATCTCCCTTACAATATTTATTTCGGTGGGCTTGGAGAAAATTATAACAATTATATCTTTCCGTTTTTAGGTTACCGCTATATGGAGTTGTTCGGTAGAACTGCCGTTATGGGGCGACTCGATTTTTATGTGGAACCGGCAAAAAACCATTTTATTACAGCCAAGGCAAATATTGGTAAACTCGAACCTACTATTGAAGGATTATTCAATGAGTCTATTTTATTAGATGGCTACGGTATATCCTATGGATACAATTCGCCTTTCGGACCTTTGGAATTTACGTTGATAGCATCTTCCAATCATAATGCTATATTGTCCTACTTAAGTTTAGGTTTTTGGTTCTGATGAGATTGAAGATTAAAGTCGTTTTCGTTTTTCTATTGTTTTTCGGATTGCTTCCGGCCCAAAATAGGCCCGTTGTTGGTGTCGTGCTAAGTGGAGGAGGAGCCAAGGGGTTTGCCCATGTTGGAATGCTTAAGGTAATTGATTCTTTGGGAATTCCTGTAGATTATGTTGCAGGAACGAGTATGGGTTCAGTTGTGGGAAGTTTGTATGCGCTGGGCTATAACCCAAATCAAATTGAGAATATTGTTACCGATATAGATTGGACTAGCCTAATGAGCGATGCGCCTGAGCGTGAATATCTGACTCACTTGAATAAGACAAATTTTGAAAAATATCTTTTCAAAACAAACCTTCAAGGCCTAGGGATTGTTCCTCCGAGTGGTTTTATATCTGGTCAGAAAATGATTGCCAAGCTAAATGAAGTTACCCAAAACTATCATGGCGAGCGCAATTTCATGACTGATTTTCCGAGGAAATTTTTATGTGTCGCCACGGATTTAAGGACAGGCGAAGAGACGGTGTTTACGCATGGGTCTTTGCCAGACGCCATCCGTGCTAGTGTTTCTATTCCAAGCATGTTTACACCTTATCGAGTAGATGGTGAGCTGAAGGTAGACGGAGGAATGGTGAACAATTTCCCTTCTGACCATCTAAAAGAATTGGGGTGCGATATCATTATTGGGTTGAGTGTTCAGTCTCCTGAACAAGATAGCTTAGGTCAAGTTTCGATCATCGAAGTTTTGGAAATGATGGGAATGTTCATCGACACAAAATCTAATGATTATAGACAGTCGCTTTGTGATGTTGTGATTCATCCAGATATGCAAGGCTATGGTTTGACAGATTTTGAAAGTAATGAAGCCATTGTTAAAATTGGTGAAGCTGGAGCAAATGAGAAAATGGATGAGTTGCAGAAAATTGCAAACAAGTTTAAAAAACACCCTAGGCAAGAAGTTGATGAGTATGTTCCTAAGGATTCAGTCCATATTGCTGAAATTGAAATAGACGGTTTAAAAAGAAAAAGTGGTGTAAATATTATAGATAAGTTCGGTGTTGAAGAAGGTCAGACTTATGCTGTTGCTGATCTTGAATATCAATTAAATGTGCTGTACGGCAGTCAACGTTTTAAACAGGTGCAATACAAGTTGTTGGAAAAAGAAAATGGCTCTTTTTTAATGCGTATTGAGGTTGTGGAAAAAGAATCGGATACCCAAATTGGAATAAACTTGCATTACGATTCAGATTTTGGCGCAGCCGTTGGATTAGGATTAATTTACCACGATGCTTTCATAGATGGAGCGAGTTTGGGCATCGATTTACTCGTGCGTAATAATATTACTGCAAAACTCTACTATGACTATGACCGTGGTAAGTACCCAGGTTTTTATTTTGAATCCCGCTATTTTAATGCCCTTCCGAGCATTTACAATAGCAAGAAATTTATAGGTCAAATAAGTTTGCACGATTGGTCAAATTATTTGGCTGTTCAAAGTTCGTATAAAAGGCGAGGAAATTTTAAGATTGGTATCGGGTTAGATTTTCAGAAGTACAATTTTGATAGAATTCCGGATTGGATTGATGACCCTGCTTCTGGTATTGACTTCAGCAGGTTAAATTTATTACATGTGCATTGGGCGAAAGTGCAAATTGATATTGATAACCTAGATAGCAAGGATTTTGCAACAAAAGGGTTTAGGCTGTATGCACAAGGGTCATTGACTCAGCTTTTAAAAGAGAGTTTTAGCGCGTTTAATTTCGAGCCTTTTGCACCAATAAGTTTAGATTATGTACAGGCCTGGTCGCCAAAAAAGTGGCTTACAATTCTGCCAAGAGGTAGGGTTGGTGTTACTCTTGCCAACGAAAGTACGCTTCCATATAAATATTTTACTGGGAGTTTTGGCCGAAACAATATTCAGAACAACAGGAATTTTGCTGGGTACCGTTTTATGGAGTTGACCGTAACTGAAGGTGGTGTAGAATATTATCCGGAGAATATAGCGAGTGCCGAATGCGCCATTCGTTTTCGGGTTGGAAAATTAGGTTACTTCACAGCTTTAGGAGGTTTCGGTTCGGCAAGTCATGATATTGAAAATATCTTCACCACCTATTTTGGGGGTATAGGCGCTAGTTACAGCATCAGCACTATTTTTGGACCTGTCCAAATAATCGTTCATAAGTCAACAGACCATAGAGATGTATATTCTTATCTGAGCTTTGGGTATTGGCTATAAAAGAGGAGCGAGAAGCCTTGAAAAAGATTCAATTACTTTTTTAGTGAACGGTCTTTTTTCCCAACGGTTGAGTTTTAGTTCAGTTGCCCCTTTTAGGTCGTCCTCAAATTGTTCAGTCAGTTCATTGGCAATCTCTTTGTTGTAAATAAATGCATTCACTTCAAAATTAATGTTGAAACTGCGGTAGTCCATATTTGTTGTGCCAACGGTTGCAATAGAATTGTCTACGACTATCGTCTTTGCATGAATAAATCCTTTGTTATATAAGTAGACTTTTACGCCAGCAGAGAGCAATTCTTTGCAATAACTCATAGTTGCAGATTGCACAATTTTAGAATCCGAGTTCCCAGGTATCAACACTTTTACTTCTACTCCGCTGAGAGCTGCAGATTGTATAGCTATTAAAATTTGATCGTTTGGAATGAAATATGGAGAGGTGATGAGTACTTGTTTTTTAGCAATAGATATAGCTTTAAAAAATGCAAGCATAATACTTGCCCAGTCTGAATCTGGTCCGCTAAAGGCAATTTGAACAGCGGCTTTAGTATAGGTTGGTAAAACTGGAAAGTAACTTATTTGAATGGGGAGCTGAATGTCAGAAACAAAACGCCACATCAACAAAAATTGAATTTGAAGTTGTTGCACACATTCGCCATCCAAACGCAAATGTGTGTCGCGCCAATATGTTTTTGATGCATCGTTATTCAAATAGCGCACAGATAAGTTAATTCCACCTGTAAATGCAATATTTCCGTCTATGATAACAATTTTTCTATGGTTTCTATAATTGGCATTACTGGTTAAAAATGGGAAGCGAACCTTCATGAAAGGATAAATTTCAATCCCATGTGATTTCAAGTCCTTAATAAACCTGTGCTTTAGTTTAGAGCTCCCGACATCGTCATAAATAATACGAACTTCTACACCTTCTTGTGCTTTCTTTTTCAAAACATCCATAATGGACGCTACCAAAGGATCATCTTCAATGATGTAATATTCTAAATGGATATGATGGGCAGAGCTTTCTAGACAAGTAATCAGATCTTTGAATTTCTCTTCCCCATTTCGCAATATTTTCAAGTAATTGTTAGTAGATAAATAGGCGTAATTGTTTTGAAGAAGCTTTGAAATTATTTTGTGCTGTTCGTCTACAAATTGAGTGCTAAAACTTTCCTCAAAAACAACTTCTTTTTCATTTTTCCATTCCTGGAGAAGCCCAATGTCGACCATCCCTTTGCGGCTAAAGAGCTTACGTTTTCTATAGTCTCGCCCGAAATAGAAATAAATAATCACTCCAGCAATGGGTAAAAAAATTAAGACGAGAACATAGCCCAATGTCTTAGACGGGTTTCGATTGTCTAGGAGAATCGAAAAAATCAATAAAGCGACGCCGATATAATATAGAATAAGAATAGCGGTAGGCAATAAACCTTGAAACGATTGAAATATCACTATTCAAAAAAGAGGGCTATTTCAGATAAATCCTTTCTTTTTAAATCGGGCACTTTTGCGTCCTTTTTTGGGTAGCCAACAGGAATAATTAAGAAAGGTTTTTCATTTATTGGGCGCCCAAGAATTTCAGTTAAAAAATTCATTGGACTGGGTGTGTGTGTCAGTGAAACCAAGCCTGTCTTATGGATTGCTGTAAGTAAAAAACCGCAAGCAATACCAACGGACTCTTCCACATAATAATTCTTCGTCTTTTCTCCGTCATCTAAACCGAAGGTTTTTTTAAAAACGATAATTATCCACGGAGCAGACTCAAGAAATGGTTTGCGGTGGTCAGTTCCTAAGGGAGAAAGATTTTCTAGCCATTCTTCAGAAGCACGACCATTGTAAAATTCATATTCTTCTTTTTCTGCCGCTTCTCGAATTTTAGATTTCATTTCAGAATTGCTAACTGCACAGAAAGTCCACGGTTGTTTGTGGCACCCGCTCGGTGCTGAGCTTGCTGTTTTAATCAAATTTTCTATAACTTCTTTAGAGACAGGTCGATCAGAAAAGTCGCGAAGACTTCTTCGCAAATTCATTTCTGAATAGAATTTTTTCGATTCTCCCTCTATTGTACTCTTTGAAGAATCGATTAGATTGTAGTCAATAAAGTTGTTTTCAGACTTCATCGTTCATGTTTTAATTAAGGCCGTTAAAGTAAGAAATTGGCTGCTTCACAATTGCTATGCCCTGACAATAATAAACTTAATTGACATTCACGGCTCCATTATAAAGCGATAGTGTTGAAAAATGAACATATGATTTAAATGTGTTAAGAATAATATAAATGGCTTTAAATGCTGTTTATCAGGCATTTGACTGTCTAATAAAAGTATATTTGCTTACCCAAATCCTGTGAAAATAGCGGAGTTGAAAAATTTAACTCTGAATTAATTTAATACATTATCTAATGAAAAACGGTTTACGTTTAGCGCTTTTAGCGTATAGCTTATTTCTTAGCCAAACAGCAACATCACAATCGTATTGTGTACCAGGTATGATTGGTTTTCAGTGGTGTAATGCGGGAGTTTCTGATATTAATGACGTTACGATTGGTGCGTTTTCAGATTTAAATTCGGGATGCAACGCTGGTAATATTTTGGGATATTCAAATTTAACATCTCAAACGATTTACGCGCAAATAGGTTCGCCTACATCTTTCACTTTAGGAAGTACTGGTTTTCCTTATTGGGCAATGTGGATTGACTACAATGGTGATGGCGATTTTAATGATCCAGGTGAGCAAGTTTTGCAATCTACTTCAGGCCTTTCAACAGTAACTGGTTCATTCATCGTTCCAACGGGTCTAACAACACCTACAACCCGAATTAGAATTAGAGCACAAAGTGGTTCAGGTAGCTTAACCGATCCTTGTGCAATTCCTTTTAATAATGAGGTACAAGATTATTCGATATCGTTTACTGCAGCGGGGAGTTGTAGTTCCCCAACAAATCCTTCTTCTGCGAATATCACATCTAATTCAGCGGTATTAAATTGGGATTCTGTTGGCACTCAGTATAATGTTGAATGGGGAGCAATAGGTTTTACTCTTGGCAGCGGAACCATGGTTAATCCAACAACAAATACAACATCTCTTTCAGGGCTGTCTCCAAATACATATTATAGTTTTTATGTTCAAAATGACTGTTCTTTAGCTTCTTCTGCAGATTCAAGTTCTTGGGTAGGCCCACATACATTTTTAACAGGCTGTGTTGAAGTGTCAACCTTTCCTTGGGTTGAAAATTTTGATGATAGCCCTTGGGTGCCAAATCCAATATACTGGTATAATAAAGATACAATCGACGCATGTTGGAACAGATTTCCGACTCAGCCAACATATGGCTACCAATGGTTGGTAAACTCAGGTCCAACGTCAACAAACAATACAGGCCCAAGCTCTGACAAGTCTGGTGCAGGAAATTACTTATTAGCTGAAGCAAATACTGGTAACGGAGTTGGATATATGACTTCTCCTATTTTTAATATGACTTCATTAACTTCTCCTTGGATGAGTTTCTATTACCATATGTATGGTTCGCAAATGGGAACTTTAACAGTTGAAGCTTCAACAGATGGTGTTACTTGGACTCCTGTTGATAGTATTGTTGGACAGCAACAATTTTCTTCTTCTGATGCTTGGAAAGTTCACTTTGTAGATTTGGCTCTTTACAAGAGTACTTCAACTCAGTTTAGATTTAAGGGAACGAAAGGGTTAGGTAGTTATAGTGATATTGCTATTGATAATGTTAAAATTGAGGAGGCTCCAACATGTCAGCCTGTAACTGCGGTTTCATTTACGAATGTTACGGGAACCTCTTTAACAGCGTCATTTAATGGTAGCTCAAGTGTATACAAATTTGAATACGGCTTAACTGGTTTCACACAAGGAACAGGAACAGTCGTGAATACAACAACAAATTCTAATGCCGTAACTGGATTGTCAGGAACTTCTTGTTATGATTTTTATTTCCAACAAGATTGTAGTGCAAGTGGTGATGGATATTCTATTTGGGTAGGTCCCTATACAGTTTGTACCTATATCACTCCAGATTGGGAAGAAGATTTTGGTGTAGACTTTTTACCTAGTGAAGAGTGGTATGAAGTAAAAGGTGTAATTGCGAACCCTACAGTTTTTACAAGTACGTATAGTAGTTGGACTGAAGATGGTTGGTTAAACAACGGATTCTATTTTTCTGCTAAAATTTCAATGAATACTTACAGCACGCATCAAGAGTGGTTTGTTACTCCTTTCATTGACTTAGAGACAGGAAATAACTACGAAGTATATTTTGATGCAGCTTTAACTGCGACAAGTTTACAAGGCGCTTCTGTTTTACAGGCAGACGATACTTTGAGAGTAGTTGTAAGCACTGATGGAATTAACTTTAATGATAGCAATACTGTTCTTAAAGTACACCAAGGCTCTAACCTTGACAATTATGGTAGAGAATACTCAGCTTCTTTATCAGGTTATAATGGTGTAGTCAAATTGGGTGTTTATTTTGGTTCTACTGTTGCGAATACTGTTGGAGCTGATTTATTCTTAGATAACATTGGTGTTCGTTCTGTTGGCTTATGTGGTAAACCAACAAACTTAATTCCTAGCAGTGTTTCTGGTTCTTCTATTACAGTTGGATGGGATAACACAGGGGCAACTTCATATACGGTTGAGTATGGTGTAACTGGCTTCACAGTAGGTCAAGGTACAGTTGTTTCAGGTTTAACTGCAAACAGTTTGGTTGTAAACAATTTAAACCCAGTTACAGAATATGATTTCTATGTTACTTCTGTTTGTGGAACTTCTAGTAACGGAGCTGATCCGATGACTGTTTTATCAGGCTGTCCGAATATTTATACGGCTCCATACAGCACAGATTTTGAAGTTATCGCAGGAAACACTCCCGCAACTGGTACTTTCGAAAATTGTTGGACAGCAAACCCTGCAATTTCAAACGCATTCCATTGGAGAGGTCAAGTTGCCCCGAATACGGCATACCAGAACGGCCCTCAGTTTGACAATACTACCGGTATTGCAGGTGGAAAATTTGTAAGAATTGAAGCTTCGTATACTGGGTCTGATGCAGAATTGATAGGAGGTCCATTTGATATCTCTAACCTGACTCAACCTACACTCCAATTCTATTACTATATGTATGGAAGCGACATGGGAGAATTACATGTAGATATCAGTAAAGACATGGTAAACTGGGACAATAGTCTTGTAGCATTTTCTGGTGAGTTGCAAACTGGAAAAACTGACCCATGGGAATTATCTGAAGTAATTCTATCTAAATACGTAAATGATACCATCTATGTGAGATTTAGAGGGGTATACGGTACAGGTTATCGCGGTGATATGGCTATTGATGATATTTCTATTGGAGAAGCGAGTGGCTGTTTAGCACCACAATCTTTATCAGCATCAAATATTTCTACGAACTCTGCAGATTTAAATTGGGCAACATATGAGTCAAATTCTACTATTGAGTGGGGTACATGTGGGTTTGTTCAAGGTTCTGGAACAGGAACAATTGTTTATGGCGTTTCTGGAACTTCATATAATTTAACTGGTTTGTCGCAAGCAACGTGCTATGAATATTATGTAAAAGATACATGTTTAATTAATGGCTGGTCTGGCCCTTATTCTTTTAACACAAGTTGTGTTGGTCCAATGAACGGTTCATTTACAGTTAATGGCACACCTGGAGCAACAAATTTTAATGATCTTGGTGAAGCTATCAATACACTCGAAAATTGTGGGGTAAGCGGACCGGTTACAATCAATATTGTTGGGGCTGATACGGGAAGTTTCAAAATTTCGACCATCCCGGGAATTAGCGCAACAAATACTGTAACATTTGCAGGAGATACGTTGTACAATTATGGTAATATAGTTTTAGAACTTGATGGTGCTGAGCACTTGATCTTTGATGGACTAACATTTATTGGTAATTCTGCTGCAGCTATTATGGTTGTATGGATTCATAATGATGCTCACCATATTACTTTTGATAATTGTGACGTCTTAGGGCCAACGGTGAACGCTTTATCAAATAGCGCTGCTATTGGAATGTCATTCTTACCAACTTCTGCAACGTCTGAAGGAAATAATGGCCATGACATTACGGTAAAGAATTCTAGAATTTACGGAGGAGCAAGAGGTTTAAGTTTCTACGGAAGCGCAGTAGATGTGTCGACTAACCTGTCTGTTGAGAACAATGTGTTTGATGAGCAAGTTTCTTATGCAGTTTATTTCAGACGTGCAGATACGGTAAATGTGATAGGAAATGACATTAGTGGTTTCAAATCTAGTTTTTCTGGATATGGTGTCTATGGTTTTTACATAGACAACTTAAATGTTGTTAAGAACCACATTTTAGCTAATCCGATAGGTATATATACTTCAAGAATGAATGTAACCGGAGGTCACTCCACTATTGCAAACAACATGGTGATAGGTGGTTTAGATTTAGGCTACCAAAGTTACGGAGCTGATGTTTTTCATAACACGTTCAATGCTGGAGACTTTACTTCATATTCAAGTTTTGGTGTGAGAGTTTCAAATACTGCTGGTGATATGGATTTTAGAAATAACATTTTTATTGGTGGATCTCAGAGATCTGTAGATAATACATCAGCAGATTCTACAATTCAATTTGATTACAATATCTATGAGGTAGTGACATCTACAAATTTTGTAAGATTTGATGGAGTTAACAATACTGATTTAGCAGCATGGCAGTTGGCAGATCCAGGAATGAATCAGAATTCGATTCAAGGAATCCCAAGTTTTGTATCTGTGGATGATCTACATGTTTATGATGCCTTAGCCAATGATGTTGGTGATAATACTGTAGGTATTGTTGAAGATATTGATGGAGATACAAGGCCTGCAACGGGATCTACAACGGTAGATATTGGAGCTGATGAATATACACCTGCTTTGAACGATGCTGGTATCTTGGCATTCTTAGAGCCAAACAATGGATGTGGTGATTCAAATACAACGGTTAAGCTTATTATTCAGAATTATGGTTCAAATGCATTGACTTCTTTACCACTTGATGTGAATGTTACTGGCGCGTTGCCTGCAACATTAAGTTACACGTACACAGGTGGTATTCAATTGGGAGATATTGATACAGTAACCGTTGGTTCTATAAACACATTTACAGGTGGTAATGTTGATCTAATGGCATATGCTACATTGTTAAATGATGAAGATCACTCAAACGATAGTTTGACTTCTGAGACGTATGTGTTTACTGCTGGTATACCTCAGTTTGTACAACCAGATACGGTTTGTGCAAATGAGTTAAGTGCAACGTTAAGTGCTGTTCCTTCAAATGGAGTTGTGCATGGCTGGTATGCTAACGCAATGGATACAGTTCCTGTAGCAATGGGCGATACATTTACATTTGCCCTTGGTGCAACAAATGACTACTACTTAGGTTATGTTTCTCAAGGAGATGATAGTCTAGCTTATGCAGGATTCCCTGCAGGTATAAATACAAGAAGTGGTGGTGTGATGATGGATATTAAATCTATGTCAAATAGCAGTATCTACGGATTTAATGTAGAAACAACAATTCTTTCAGGTTTACCTGTAACAGTTGATGTTTATGTAGCTGTTGAATCCAGCTATTCTGGAATTGAGACATTGCCAAGCAAGTGGGTGTTAGTTGATGCATTGAATTTAACAAGTGCTGGCCCAGGAAGTAAAACTGAAGTAATGCTCAGCAATCCAATTCCTTTCAGTCTTGGGAAAGAAGTAGCAGTTTATTTAGATTATTCTGCAAATGTTACGGCTACAGTTTTACCAGTTAATAACGGTAAAATGGAAATCTTAAACGCGGTTTCATTATGGAGTAGTTTTAGTTCTGTGAATACTTCTAACAACTCAGGAGCTGAGGTGTTAATTGAAGATGTAGTTTGTGGTGATACTAAGGTGTTAGTTTCTTTACCTGTAAATAACGACACTGCTGTTGCAGTAATTGCAAGTGCAACAAACGTTGGTATGTATACGATTAACGTTGACGCTACTGGTTCTAATGGTCATGTATACGACTGGAACTTTGGTGACGGTAATGTTGGGTCAGGTATGACGACCTCTCATACTTACACAAATGGTGGTCAGTACGATGTTGAGTTAGTGGTTACAGATACTGTTTGTGGTAGCACTGATACGGTTACTTATACATTTAGTAACATCTCAATAGAAGAGAGCATATTGAATACTTCACTAAATGTTTATCCTAACCCGAACAACGGTAAGTTTAGAATAGACTTTGATGCAGAAGGTTTAAGAAACGTTGAGATTACTATTTCTGATATTACAGGAAAAGTGATCTACGCGAATGACTTAGGAAAAGTTTCCGGATCGCAAAGAGAGGAAGTGAATCTTTCTAACTATGCAAAAGGAGTGTACATCGTGCAGTTGAAATCTGATGATGTTGTAGTGAGCCGTAAGGTGTCTGCACAATAGGTAAGAGTTCAACCTCAATAATTAATCCCTCGCCATTGGCGGGGGATTTTAGTTAAAGCCAGTTAAGAACCACTGTTAAGCGAATTCGGAGAGGAAGCAGTTAAGAATGGTTGCTTGCAAAGAACTTAAATAAAACAAGATTAAAAAGAAGCATAGAAAAAGCATATGCTGAATCTTCTAAAGGTATTGTAAAGAGTCTAATGCCTATATTCTCAGCATCATTGTACCAAACCACTTCGTTTTCAATTCCAGAGCCAGTTAATACTCCATTTACAATAAAGAATGGAATTAGCATAAAAAGAAAGGTAATGAAGAACTGACTTAATAGTTTTCTATTCGTAAAGTAAGCCAAAGCCAATGCAATCAGCGCAAAGCTAGAATCTACTAATGTGTAAGCTTTTTTAAATTGAGTTGCTATTAAAGCAATAAACAGCAAAGCCAATACACCGCTGATGATTTTGGTTGTCTTTTCAGATGTTCCAAGTTTTGGGTTTAGAGCTAATATAGATTCATGTGTGAAAACGCATGCATACGGGATGCAAACGAAAAATAGCCATTCTTCTATTGGTAAACTAAAAATGTAATGTCCAGATAAATACGTTGGGTTAAACCCCCAATATTCATGTTCGGTAAAATAGATGTCCCATATAATGTATGGGATGAGAACAATGACAATGGCTGAAAAAAGAGCCCTCCATTTCTTATAAAGTTTAATCCTTGGATGAAAGCTTACGAGAAAAGGAACAGAAATTGAGAGTAGGTTTATCCAGAAATAGAGAGACATTAAGATTTAAATTCTTGCTTAAAGTATTTGATAGGCACCCAAAGCATTCCGAAACATTCTCCCTCGTGTTTACCTAAATGTTTGTGGTGCATTTTATGTCCTCTTCTCAGAGCTAGTAGGTATCTATTTTTTGTGTTTCGCCAAATTCTAACACGTTGATGAATGAATAAATCGTGTACAATAAAATAGACAATACCATAAACTGAAATACCAATACCGATACCTAAAAAGACAGGTGAGCCGTTAAAAGTCCAGATAGAAAATGATGTGATCGCCAGAACTGAAAACAGAATAAAGAAGCTGTCATTTCTTTCAAAGAAGGAATGTGGCTTTAGTTTTTTATTGTGGTGGTCTTCGTGGAGGTTCCAAAATACGCCATGCATAATATATTTGTGCATGCCCCAGGCTACGCCTTCCATTAAAAAGAAAGTAATCGCTATTGTAATTGCTAATGTCATTGTTTGTTGTATCCTTTATAAACTTTGAAGTTTACTTTTTTTATCTGGGTATTCCCCAATTTTAGAGGTTTTCAAAAGCGTTTCTTTAAAGAGCTGCTTTGTGTTTGAATCAATTGTTTCTGATTCAAAATTACTACAAAAGTAATCTAAGTCCGATTCAATTTTTGAGTAATAGCCCAATAGACTTGGTACATTTAGTTGAATCAACAACCTGAGATAAATGGTTTCTAGCGACCTGTTCGATTCAATGATTGATTCAAGTTGATTTTTACCCTTTTTGAAATAGCTCAACTTGGTAAATGGCGAAGTCACGTACTCTGCCATCATTGTTTGAGACACGGCTTGATATGCTTTTATTTTGGTAGCCGATGGTCCACTGGCGCTAAAATTTAGAACTTCTTCAATATTTGCTTCAGAAACGGGCCTGTGAAATACTTCTCTAACCTTTGCTAATTCGGTACTTTCCATCTTGCTGTAAGTAAAACCAAAGCAACTTACTATGGCTATTAGAATGAGGGTTGTCCTCAAATCAGATTCAATTTATAGTTAACAAAGCTTTGTGCTAATAAACCCACTTTAACTGGATTGCTAATACGAATGCGTGTTTGTTTTAATTCTTCAGCCGCAGTGCGTTTTATTTTTTTCAAAAGCTTAGAGTAATAAATGTAGGCCGTGTAAACCCCAAATTTTGCCTCCAAAGGTAAACGCACAATTCCCTCATAGGCCTCTGCAAAATCATGTTCAATTTCGGCTATAATAATCTCTTTGTTTGCGCTATTGATTGTTTGACCTTCTAGATGTGGGAAATATGTTCGATTCAATAGTTCAGAATCATCTTTTAAATCCCTTAAGAAATTCACCTTTTGAAATGCGCTGCCTAATTTCTCAGCAGAGTACTTCAACTCATTGTATTGTGTCTCATCACCGTTTACAAATACTTTCAAGCACATCAAACCAACAACATCGGCTGAACCATATATGTACTCTTCGTATGCTTCAACCGTATCGTAATCTTGGATATCAAGGTCTGCTCGCATACTTTTCATAAAAGCATCGACCAATGCATATTCTATCTTATATGTATTTACAACATGTTGGAAAGAATTTAAAATAGGGTTCATGCTGATTTTTCTGTCAAGCGCCTTTTTTAAGTCACTTTCAAACTCATCGAACAATTCTGCTTTATTATAATCGTGAAATGAATCAACAATTTCATCTGCAAAACGAACAAATCCATAAATGGCGTGTATGTCCGGTTGTATTTTCGGAGCGAGCATTTTTACCGCCAAAGAGAAAGAAGTGCTGTAATGTTCAGTGACATACTGACTGCACTTTATAGAGGTTTCGTCAAACAGTTGTTTCATGTGGTACGTTTTTTTCTTTAACAATTAAATCAGACACCAGTTTTCCAGAAATTATAGCTGGAGGAACACCGGGGCCGGGAACAGTTAGCTGTCCTGTAAAAAATAAATTCTTCACTTTTTTACTTTTCAATTTTGGTCTTAAAAAAGCCGTTTGAAAAAGTGTATTTGCCATACCGTAAGCATTTCCTTTGTAAGAATTGTAATCATCCTTAAAGTCTTGAACACAATATGATGCTTTAAATATAATATCTTCTTTTAAAGATTGATGCGTTAATTTTTCTAACCGACCTAGAATTATATTGAAATAATGTTCTCTTAATTCTGGTGTATCTTCTAAATCTGGAGCTAAAGGGATTAGAAATGTCGCTGCCTCTTTGCCTTCAGGTGCAACCGTGTCATCAGTAGCACTTGGGAAACTTGCATAAAAAAGAGGATTCTTAGGCCAAGAAGGATTATCGTAAATTTCTTTTGCATGTTCTTCAAATGATCCGTCAAAAAATAATGTGTGATGCAGAACATTCTCTAATTTTTTATTGAAACCAACATAAAAAAGTAGCGATGAAGGAGCCATTGTTTTCTTTTCCCAATAGGCTTCAGTATAGGCTCTGTACTTTGGAGCTAGCAATGTTTCCGAGTGTGCGTAATCTGCACCAGAAATAAGTTTGTCAACTTTAATAACGTGATTATTTACCACAATACTGTCAACAACTGCGTTGTCATCAACATTAATTTTTGAAATAGGACTATTAAGATGAAAGGTTACGCCCAAATCTTGAGCTAGTTTTACAAAACCATCAACTACAGATTTCATTCCACCCTTGGGATACCAAGTGCCAAGACCGAAATCAGCGTAATTCATAAAGCTGTAAAATAGCGGGGTATTTGTGGGTTTTGCTCCAAGAAAAAGAACAGGAAATTCAAGTATCTGGCGCAATCTCTCATCTTTAAAGTGCGATCGTACATAATCGCTAATAGTCAAAACAAATTGTTTTAGTTCTTGCATTGTTTTGAAGTTGACCAACTCCATGGGGCTCAACCCTGGCTTATATACAAGGTCTTTTATAGCTATATTATAGTTGCTCTTTGCTTTTTTAATAAATTTTTTCAATTCTTTAGCCGCCCCAGGCTCATAACTTTCAAATGTTTGGATGATTTCATCCAATTTATCAGAAATATCTATAAAGTCTTTATCTCCAAAGTATACACGGTAAGCAGGTCCTAATTTTTCTAGAGGATAATAGTCCTTGCTTGTCTTATCAAATTCTTCAAAGAATTTATCGAATACATCCGGCATCCAATACCAAGTCGGACCCATGTCAAATTTAAATCCATCTTTCACCAATTGTCGAGCTCTGCCACCCAGCTGCTCGTTTTTTTCGTAAACATGCACTTCGTACCCGTTCTTTGCCATATGACATGCAGCCGAAAGAGAAGAAAATCCTGAGCCTATAATTGTTACTGTGTTTTTCATGTTGTTCATCAAATGCATAAAAAGATTAAACAAAAAAAGTTTAGATAAAAAAAAGGTGCACTTAAATGATTAAAAGTGCCCTATGATTTCTTTAATGCTTCCGTATATTTTAATATTCTCTGGAAATCTCAATTTATCTAATTGATTTGTATTTCTTCCTAAAATGTGTAATTTTTCGTTTCTATCTGTTAATACGTGCTTTAATAAATCCGAGATGTATGCTTCACAATCATCAGCTTGCGGGTAAACCGTAAAGTAGCTTACAAACTCTGTTTGTTCAAATATCTTTTGAAGCTCCTGAAGATTATCTACTGGAACACTTGGACCCAAATAAATAGATCGGTACCCCTTGAGCAACATTTCAAAATGGATGTAAAGTAAACCCAAATCATGAATTTCGTTGATAGGTAAAAATAATACGAATGTTTTACCATCTTTTTTAGTTGGCGTTTGTACGCGTTCAATATTGATTAATAACTTTTGCTTTATCAAACTAAAAATAAAATGTTCGTGAGCTGGAGTTATAGTGTTACTCGTCCATAAGTTGCCTATGTCCTCTAGAAACTTAATAATCACTTTAAAGAAAATATCTCTAAAAGAGTATTGGGCGAGTAATTGATTGTATGTATTATCAAATTGATCTTGATCAAAATTGATCATTGCCATTTTGAAATCATTCACTGCGTGCTCAGAGCTTTCCGTTTTGGATATGTACTCTCTTACCTTTTCGTTTATCTGCTCCTCAGTTAAATCTGCGATTTTTGAAATTTTAAGTCCTTGCTGATTTAACAGAGAAATATTTAAAATTTTTTGAAGATTTAAGGTGTTGTAAGCACGGATATTCGTGTCAGAACGTATAGGCTCCAACAAATTGTAGCGCTTTTCCCAGATTCTTATGGTATGTGCCTTTATTCCACTTAGATTTTCTAAATCCTTAATGGAAAATGTGGATTTTATACTCATGACTTCCGTTTAACGATAATTAATAAATATTAAACAAAAGTACATAAAAAGTTTTAAACGAGCTATTTACTTAACCGAAAATTAAATTTACCATTTCTTCTACCTTAGAAACCATGTGCACCTTAATACTGAAATCACTAGGTTTTATCTTAGCGTATTGAGAAATAAAGATTTCATCAAAGCCAAGTTTTTCTGCTTCACTAATGCGTTGTGCAACGCGCTGTGCAGGCCTAATTTCCCCTGTCAATCCAATTTCAGCTGCAAAGCAAATGTTTCCAGAAATGGCAATATCTTCACTTGAGGAAAGAATAGCGGCAACAACTGCAAGATCAATTGCTGGATCTTCGATTTTAATACCTCCCGTAATATTTAGGAAAACATCTTTTGCACCCAACCTAAAGCCACAGCGTTTTTCTAAAACGGCAAGCAGCATATTTAATCTTCGTGCATCAAATCCAGTGGATGATCTTTGAGGGGTGCCGTAAACGGCTGTGCTCACCAAAGCTTGAATTTCAATGAGCATCGGACGCAGCCCTTCTGTTAAAACACCAATGGATGTTCCGCTCAAGGCTTCTCTATTTTTTGAAATAAGAATTTCACTTGGGTTCGCAACTTCGCGCAACCCACCTTGATTCATCTCGTAAATGCCTAACTCTTGGGTAGAACCAAATCTGTTTTTATGCGCTCTTAATAGTCTATAGACATAATTGCTGTCGCCTTCAAACTGAAGTACTACATCTACCATGTGCTCAAGAATTTTAGGTCCGGCAAGGTGGCCCTCTTTGGTGATGTGACCTATCAGAAAAACTGGAATGCCTGACTCTTTAGAATATCTGAGCCATTCGCTTGTGGTTTCTCTAATTTGAGAAATGCTGCCCGGAGAGGCATCTATTACATCGGTTCTTAATGTTTGTATAGAATCAATCACAATTAGATCTGGTTCTATTTCTTCAACTTGATTGAATATATCCCTAGTAAGCGTTTCGGTTAAAACAAAAATATTTTGGTTTTTAATGCCTATTCTATCTGCGCGCATCTTAAGCTGCTTTTCACTTTCTTCACCGGAAACATAGAGTACTTTTCTTGAGGTGTTCAAAGCTACCTGCAGCATCAAAGTAGATTTACCGATGCCAGGTTCTCCCCCAAGTAAGATTAAACTTCCTGGCACGACACCGCCACCAAGTACGCGATCTAATTCTCTGTCAGTAGAAGAAAATCGATGCTCTTCTGAAAATTTAATTTGATTGAGGTTGCTGCTTTTCGCGCGGGGCTTGTCTTTTGCTTTTGGTGAGCCGACTTTCTCTTCACCTCGAGAAATTACTTCTTCTACCAAAGTGTTCCATTCGCCACAACTTTTACATTGCCCTAACCACTGCGGGTGCTGAGTTCCGCAACTCTGACAGAAATAGGCTTTTTTGATTTTTGCCATAAATAATGTTCCTCAATTTTGAATGTGGAAACTAAAAAATAATGGAAAGTTAATCGATCTTTATTTCGCTTTTAATCGGTCTTTTCTTCGAGTGATGCTAAAATAGACCAAGCCGATTAGCCCAGACATTAACAACATTATTGTTTGTGATGTATGCACGATGGTAGCAAAAGAAAAGCCAACACTTTTCTCTAATCCAATCACGACAAGGGCGAGTGTTACTAAATAGTGATAAGAGCCAATCCCTCCTGGGGCTGGAATGACAATTCCTAAGCTAGCCGCCATCATAATGAAGAACCCGTCTGAAATGGTTAAACTAGATGTTTCTGGCAAGCTGAAAAAGCAGATGTATACCATTAAATAATACATCACCCAAATAAAAACTGAGTGCGCAATGAACTGTTTCTTTTTATCCAATTTTTTAATTGATGCAAATCCTTCTTTTATTCCAATCCAAAGGTTTCTAACCACTGCAAACTTTGGGTGATTTACAACTTTCTCTCTAAAGAAAATCAAAAGGATTAAGCCAAATGTTGCTCCTGCAGCAGCCAGCCCAATGAATCCTATTTTTAAATAGTGTAAAATCTGGTCAAGAATTAAATCAAATTGACTTGAGTCTATTGTCTTGCCTTCAATTTCAATATCTGTATTTAAAATTTTAAAGAATTCATCAATATTAAATACAAAGGCTAGCCCGATAATGAGTATGAGAAAAGCAAAGTCTATAACGCGCTCAAGAATAACTGTCCCAAGTAATTTGTCAGCTGGAATATTTTCTGCTTTACTCATGACACCACAGCGACCCAATTCACCCCCTCGAGGCACAAAAATATTGAACATGTACCCAAACCCAACAGCATGAATGCTGCTCCAAACTCTTGGCTTGTACCCAATTGGTTCAAGCAATAAGAGCCATCTATATCCTCGACTAATTACAGCCGCATAACCCATTACAATGGATATAATAACCCATGTATAATCTGCTTGTGCAAGATTATCAATGAGGTCATCGAAATTTGTTCCTCGAAAGGCGAGGTACAACAGACACAGCGCAATTGCTATGAATAACATATATTTAAAAACAGTTTTAAGAAGTCTCAAATTAAGCCAGCTTGTTAGTTTCCTCGTTTGGGAATATTAATGAAGGACTAAACTCTTTAGCGTCTTCAAAATCCATTGTGGCATAAGAGATAATGATGATTACATCTCCTTTTTGAACCTTTCTCGCGGCTGGTCCATTGAGGTTTATTTCACCGCTTCCTCTTTCACCTTGAATAATATAAGTGTCTAAACGTTCTCCATTGTTGATATTTACAATATAGACCCGTTCCCCTTCAACTAAATTGGCTGCATCCATTAAATCTTCATCAATAGTGATACTGCCGATGTAATTTAAATCGGCACCAGTCACTTTAACACGATGAATTTTGCTTTTTACAACCTCAATTTTCATGGCCGCGAAAATAATTAATTTAATTGCTCATTATCTATTAAACGAACATCTCCACAGAAGGCGGCAATAAAGATTCTGTATGTTCTGTTTTTAGCCCAATGCGTAGCTCTACTTAGTAATTTATCATCACCAATTTCTACATATTCAACTGTTAATCCTGGGCTTTTATCAATTTCGTTCCAAACTATTTTTTCTAGCTCTTGCGGTGAGTGGTTAGTTTGGATTTTTTTGGCTAATTCCATTGCGCGATGAATTTTTGTTGCAATTCTTTTTTGATGAGTGCTAAGTCTTTTATTTCTTGAACTTAAGGCAAGGCCGTCATCTGCTCGAGCAATTGCACATGGAATAATTTTAACTGAGTATTTTTTTATTTCAACCAATCGATTGATTATCGCCAGTTGTTGAAAATCTTTTTCGCCAAAAAAGGCAAAATCAGGGTTAATTATTTCAACGAATTTTGAAATGATTTGACCAACACCGTTGAAATGACCAGGCCTATGCTTACCTTCCATAACTGTTGCTATTTCGCCGAAGTCGAACGTTTCAAGTTGTTTATTTTCGGGGTAAATTTCAGAAGCCTTTGGCATGAACAAAACGTCACACTCAACACCTTCAAGAAGTTTGGTGTCGTTATCTAAAGTTCGTGGGTATTTTTCTAAATCTTGTTGGTTATTAAACTGAGTTGGATTGACGAAAATTGTGCAAATAGTAACGTTGGCTAATTTCTTGCTTTTGGCAATAAGAGTAAGGTGCCCCTCGTGTAAGGCACCCATAGTAGGTACAATTCCAATTGAACTATTTTTTATTTGTTCTCGGTTTAGGAACGTTTGTAATTGTCCAATCGTATAAAAAATTAACATAAGGTCAAGCAATTCAACAGACAAAGCTACGTTATCCCTTGAAATATATCCAAAATAGGCGTACTTTTGTGCGCTTTGTTGCAAACGGAAAAATGTTGATAGATGGAAAAGAAGAGGATTCTCTATGTTTCTCAGGAAATACACCCATATTTACCAGAAAGCGATATCTCTAAAACGGCTTTAGCTCTCCCCAAAAAAATGAACGAATTAGGTCATGAGGTGAGAGTTTTTATGCCGAGATTCGGATTAATTAATGAAAGAAGACATCAGCTTCATGAAGTCATACGCCTAAGCGGAATCAACATTATCGTGAACGATATGGACCAACCTTTGATTATTAAGGTTGCTTCTGTTCCCCAGGCTAGAATGCAGGTTTACTTTATAGATAATGAAGAATACTTTAGAAGAAAGGCAACTTTCTTAGACGAGGATCACGAGTTGTTTGAAGACAATGATGAAAGAATTTTGTTTTTTGGGAAAGGCGTAATTGAAACTGTTAAGAAGTTAGGTTGGAAGCCGGACATTATTCACATTCATGGATGGATGACATGTTGTTTGCCGCTTTACATTAAAGAATTTGAGCAAAACGAACCGTTATTCAAAGACACGAAGATTGTATTTTCTAGTTATAATAACTCTTTTGAAGGTGAGTTTGGTTCTAATATTTATGAAGGATTGGAATTTGACGGCATAGAAGATGAAGAAGTGCTAGACCTTTATAATGAGCCAACAGCATTGAATTTGAATAAAGCAGCTATAAAGTATTCAGATGCTCTAGTAAAGGGTAGCGAAGAAATAGATGAAGAAATTATTGAGTTCGCAAAAGCTTTAGACATACCAGTATTTGATGGCTCGAATTTGGCTGAAAAGCCAAAAGATGCAGTGGAATTCTACAATGAAGTAACGGAGGAGGCTCCTGTTGCTTAAGAAAGAATAAATGAAGAAGAGGATTTTTGATTTACTAAAGGTAAAAGCCATTATGATAATGGCTTCTTTTGTTTTTATCAGCTGTGAAAAAAGTACTGGTGCGCTCGGATTAGACCTTGTTCTAGAAGACAAGGTAATAATCGGAGTTAAACGAAATATTCCAATTAAAAGTTATTCAACTCAGTTTGATTCTGTGCTTTCTACAAATCCTAGATTTGTTATGGCAGGCCATATTCAAGACTTTGAATTCGGATCTTCAGACTACAGTTTTGTGTCTCAGTTTTTACTTGAAGGCCCTCAACCAGATTTTGGAGTGAGACCAGTAGTAGATTCCGTGAAATTGTTTGTGCCTTTTGGTGGTCATTATGGTGACACAAATGTCATATCGACCATGAAAGTTTTTGAATTAGCCGATGATATATCTGCAGACTCGAACTTTTACTCTAACGTAAAGTTTAACGTTTCGGATCAAGTTTCTGAAAAGACTTTTTTTCCAGAACCTAATTCGAACCATTTATTTATTTCTGGAAGTAGCGTGCCTGCGTTAGAGATGGAGGTAGACACAGCATGGGCATCACAGACTATTGTTCAAGCATCTACCACAAACCCTGAAGATTTTGTAGATAACGAAGCTTTCGTAAAATATATGTACGGTTTGCATTTTTCAACGGGAGGTACTGGGGATGCGGCTTTATATTTTGATTTGGCCAACTTTAATTCTGTTGTAAGAATTTATTACCGCGAACATCCAGATAGTACATCTGGTTTGTCATTCGATTTAGAAAGTGGTGGTGCTACAGCTGTAAATACTGTGGAGTACGATTATTCTACTGCAGCCTTTGATTTGGATAACCAAGATACGACCAATGGTGAAATTGAAACCTATGTGCAGACAATGGGTGGTGTAGCTACAGTCTTGAATTTTGATGCGCTAAAAACATACAAAGATTCGAATTTCTTAGTAAATAAAGCGGAACTCGTTTTCAGAATGAGCCCCGGGACAGGAGCAGAACTTGCACCTTCAGATAGGCTTTTGCTGTTAGAAGCTAAGTCAACTCAAAATGTCTTTGTCAAGGATTTTATTAGTAATCCACTGTTTGACGGAACCAAGGAAACGGATGCTTTAAGAGAAACAAAATATACATTTAACATTACCCGATTAATACATGACTACCTGAACTCTGAAGATGTTATCAACGACCTGATCGTTATTCCTACTGGCAATTCAGCTTCTGCCAACAGGTTGGTGCTAGGAGGTAATGAGAATGTGTTTATACCTTTTGAATTTAACATTTACTTTTCTCGGACAAAGTAAGTTTGTTGCAAAAAATTAAAACCTATGTGTGGAATTGTTGGTTATGTCGGAGCTAGAGAAGCTTATCCAATTTTAATTAAGGGTCTAAAAAGGTTAGAGTACCGTGGCTATGACAGCTCCGGTGTCGCCTTGTTTAACGGAGGTCTTCATGTGTATAAGAAGCAAGGTAAGGTTGCCGAATTAGAAGCAGTTACCGAGGGTCAAAATGTTAACGGAAAGTTGGGTATTGCTCATACACGTTGGGCCACTCATGGGGTGCCAAGCGATAATAACTCGCACCCTCACCAAAGTATGAATGGTACCATTGCTCTTGTGCACAATGGTATTATTGAAAATTATGCTTCTCTTAAAGAAGTATTAATTGAAAGAGGATACACTTTCAAGTCTGAGACGGACACTGAGGTATTAGTCAATCTTATCGAGAGTGTTCAGGTTGCTGAAAAAGTTGAACTTGAAGTTGCGGTAAGAATAGCATTGAATCAAGTAGTTGGGGCATACGCTTTAGCTGTGTTCGCTTCTGATAATCCAAATAAAATTGTTGTTGCTAAAATGGGTAGCCCATTGGTGATAGGTCTGGGAGACAATGAATTTTTCATTGCCTCTGATGCGACCCCCTTCTTAGAGTATACCAAAAAGGCAATTTATTTAGAAGATGGTGAAATGGCTGTCACTGAATTGGGTAAAGAGGTTACTTTAACTCGAATTGAAAGCGATGAATTGGTTGATCCATTTATTCATCAGCTGCAGCTGGATTTGGCATCGATTGAAAAAGGCGGTTACGATCACTTTATGTTGAAAGAAATTTTTGAACAACCAAAATCTATCGAAGATACATACAGAGGTAGGTTGCTTCCAGATCAAGGAATAATTAAGCTTGGTGGCCTTGAAGAGTACAAAGACAAGTTTTTAAATGCCAACAGAATTATTGTCGTGGCATGCGGAACATCGTGGCATGCAGGCTTAGTTGGAGAGTATTTGTTCGAGGATTTAGCACGAATTCCGGTAGAAGTTGAATATGCATCTGAATTTAGATACAGAAACCCTGTTATCAATGAAGATGATGTGATTATTGCTATTTCTCAATCTGGAGAAACTGCTGATACTCTTGCAGCCATCAAAATGGCAAAAGAAAAAGGAGCAACAATTTTTGGGGTTTGTAATGTGGTTGGTTCATCAATTGCACGCGAAACACATGCAGGTGCTTATACTCATGCAGGGCCTGAAATTGGAGTAGCTTCCACAAAAGCGTTTACTGCCCAAGTTACAGTTTTGGCAATGATGGCTGTTCAACTCGGAAAATTAAAAGGAACTATTTCGGGTTCAAAATTTAGAAGCCTTTTAGTTGAGTTGGAAAGTATTCCGAAGAAAATAAGTACGATGTTAGATACTGAGGCACAGTCGAAATATATATCAGAAGTTTATAAAGATTCACCAAATTTCTTGTATTTGGGAAGAGGCTATAATTTCCCTGTGGCATTAGAAGGCGCTCTTAAATTAAAAGAGATTTCGTACATCCACGCTGAAGGCTATCCTGCTGCCGAAATGAAGCACGGGCCAATTGCGTTGATTGACGAAAATATGCCAGTTGTTGTTATTGCTCCAAACAATGGTCAGTACGAAAAGATAGTTTCTAACGTGCAGGAAGTAAAAGCTAGAAATGGAAAAATTGTTGCCATTGTAACAGAAGGCGATACTGAAATATCTAAGGTTGCTGATTTCACAATTGAAATTCCACCAACAACGGAAGAATTTAGTGCTTTGTTGACTACCATACCATTGCAACTTCTTTCTTATCATATAGCTGTGATGAGAGATTGTAATGTAGATCAGCCCAGAAACTTGGCAAAGTCAGTAACTGTAGAATAATATTTAATACTATATGAAGGCTCATCTATGGATGAGCCTTTTTTGTTTTAGAGAGACGACATAATAGAAAACAGCAAACTTCGTTTTTTAATTACCTTTCTCACTCCTACATGTTCTGAAAGAATTAGAATGAAAATGAAAATAAAGTACACCCGTAAACAAGCATTCTGGTTGGCAGCAACCACACTTATTACAAGCTTTGGCATTGTTTTAAGCTCCTCCTCTCTCAATTACTTTGAAATAAACAAACAGCTTGAAATTTTCGCGAATGTTTACCGTGAGGTGAATGTGCATTACGTTGACGAAACGCATCCAGAAGAACTGATGGAAGATGCGATTGGCAACATGCTAAAAAATCTCGATCCTTATACAGTTCATATCGCTGCTAGCGATATTGAAAACTACAGAATGATGCAGACTGGCCAGTACGGAGGTATCGGGGCAACCATCATGAAATACAAAGAATACTGTGTTATTACATCACCGAAGAAAGGATTTCCAGCAGACAAAGCGGGGTTGAAATCTGGCGATTTGTTAATTTCTGTTGAAGGAAAGGATATGAAGGGCAAGTCTCCTGATGAATTGAGTAGTCTTTTAAAAGGTTCACCAGGAACGACAGTCGAAATTACAATTGATCGCGATGGAGAGAAAAAAACCTTATCGCTTACACGTGAGGATATCCAAGTGCCAAGTGTTCCTTATTATGGCATGTTAAATGCGGAAACGGGATATATAACATTATCAAGTTTTACGAATAAAGCTTCTAAAGAAATATCTGAGGCGTTAAACGCTCTTAAAGCTGAGAATGATGTCAAGTCTTTAGTTTTGGATTTACGCTCTAATCCAGGAGGACTGTTGTCTGAGGCAATTAACGTGTCAAATATTTTTCTTGATAAAGGCGTGAAAGTTGTGGAGACTCGCGGAAGAACGCAAGAAACGAATAGAGCATATAGAACCTTAAAAGCGCCTATCGATAATGAAATGCCCCTTGTCGTTTTAATTAATGGCAATAGCGCTTCGGCTTCAGAGATTGTGGCTGGAACAATGCAAGATTTAGATAGAGGGGTTGTTATGGGACAACAATCTTATGGTAAGGGCCTTGTGCAACAAACAAAACCTTTGAGTTACGGCTCTCAAATAAAAATTACAATCGCCAAATATTATACGCCAAGCGGGCGATGTGTGCAGGCAATTAACTATGCTCAAAGAGATGCTAATGGTAAAGTGAAGCGCTTGCCAGATAGCTTGCGGGCTGAGTTTAAAACTGTAGGTGGAAGAACAGTGAAAGATGGTGCGGGTGTTGATCCTGATGTCTCTTTGGAAAATATAGAATATCCTCATATTTTAATGTCATTGGTACGTAATCATTTAGTTTTTGAGTATGTGAATTTGTACGAAAAGCAGCATTCTGAAATTGCTTCGGCAAAGGGGTTTAGAATGTCTGATGATGACTATAAAGGGTTTGTGAAGTTTTTAAGTGACAAGGAATACCATTACGATACAGAAACAGAAAAGCTTTATACAGTTCTCAGTAAAGTCTCGGAAGAAGAAGATTACCACGAAATTGACAAAGAATTAAAAGCACTTAAATCGGCTATTGCTAAATCTAAAAGCGATGATTTAATGAAATTCCAAGCGGTCATTTCTAACTTTATTGAATCAGAAATAGTGGAGCGTTATTATTATGAGTCTGGTAAAATTGAACATGAAGTGTTTACCGATGATGACGTGAAATCAGCGGTAGAACTTTTAAACAGTCAAGTTGAGTACGATAAAATTTTAGCCATTGCTGAATAAAATTAAAGCTTGGTACGAAACATCTAAAAGGCTAAATTTTATTGGCCTCTTGCTTTTTGCAATCATCATTACTTTTCAGCCCGTCTTTTTCGCGCCAACCTATATTATCGCATTTTTCTGGTTTTTCTACCTCTTAAGTTTTAAACCCGATAGGCTTATTCGACTAAAGAATAATTTTTGGTTTTGGTGGTTTTTCGCTTTTTACGTTTGGTATCTCATTGGAGCTGCCTATTCGGAAAATGGACAGGAAGCGGGCCGTTTAATTGTGTTGAAAATTACGCTCTTCCTTTGGCCATTAGCTTTTGGAAGTTTAAGTAAATTGAATGCAAAGCACCTGAAAATGGTACTGCACGCATTTGTCCTCGGTATGTTTGTTTCCTCTCTTATTTGTTTAATCTTAAGTTTTGTAGACTATTTGGAACTACGAGATTGGAATAGGATGTTCGGGAACGACTTGGCTCAATGGCGCTTTTTGCCCAATCACTATTTTGGAATGTATACGAGTTTCGCCATACTGATTTTGGTATTCGATTTTTTAAGTTCAAATAACAGAGCAGATTCATTTAAAAAAGCGAAAATTCTATTAATCATTTACTTCTCTATTTTCTTAGTAATGCTCTCTGTGAGAATTCAGTTAATTGCGCTTCCAACAGTTCTTTTTGTTTTGTTTTTTGCTTCCGATGTTGGCAAAGTACAGAAGGTGAAATTTGCAAAAATTGGCTTTGCCTCAGTTGTTCTTTTTGCAATTGCTATTGCAGTATTTCCAGACTCGAGAAGAAGAGTAATTGAAACAGCGCACGAAATAAGATCTTTTGAAAAAGTTGTAGATAACAAACAAACAAACCATCGTGTGTACATTTGGAGAGAGGGTGTAGAAGTAATAAAGGAGGAGCCTGTGCTTGGAAAAGGTACAGGAAGTGAAGACCAAAACTTGGCGTTAAGACTAGAAAAGATTGATGCTAAATTTTGGGATGGCAGCAGTGTATATTTTCTGAGTAGTGGGAATTACAATTACCACAATCAATTTCTTCAATGGTTTGCCTCAAATGGCATTCTTGGATTGATTTTTATTCTCGTCATGTTTGGAATATCGTTTTACCATTCTTTAAAAAAGAACAAAGGGTTAGTTGCGGCTTGGTTGGCTTTGTGTTTTATAAGCTTTCTGACCGAGAGTATGCTTGAAAGGCAGGCCGGAGTGATGTTCTTCGGGTTCTTTTTCGGTCTATTAATAATAAATCAATTGCCAAGTAACGAAAAGTCGAATACTACTTAGCTAATTTTTTCTTTTGTGATTTCTTAATCAAAAAAGGGATTTGACTCAATAAAACACCAACACCAAATACAATTGCTAGCTGCTGCTTGGCAAGAATGTCGCTTTCATTCAATAACCATGAGAGGTATACAATTCCAAGATTTACAGATGTAAGTGCTAGCGTTGCTTGAAAATGAGATAAGCCTATATCTAAAAGCGCATGATGAATATGATTCCGATCTGCCGAAAACGGTGAAGTACGCTTTATGAAAACGCGAATAAAAACTACCCGAAATGAATCTAAAACAGGAATAATCAATACAGAAAAAGCGAAGACCATCCCATGAATGTTGTAGAAAATGTTTGGTTCAAATTCGTTGGCACGTTGAATAAAGATGATTGTTAAAACAGCCACAAGAAACCCTAAAACTAAGGAGCCTGAATCGCCCATGAAAATTTTCGCATTGAATAAATTGTATCGTAAAAATGCAATTAGAGCTCCACAAATGCTCATGGCAAGAATGAGGAATAATGGGGATTCCATCCTGAAAAAGAAATAGGCATATACACCACATATGACTAACACGATACTGGATAGGAGGCCGTTTATACCATCAATAAAATTGAAGGAATTAATGATAACAATAAAGAATACAACGGTTAAAGCAATGCTCAGCCAATACGGGAGAATATTGTAAGTGTCGTATAGATCGTAAAGAGCAACAAGGCGCACGTTGCCCTGAATAGCAACTATCAAAATAGCAATTAATTGGCCTACGAATTTTTTAAATGGAACAAGGGGAAATAAATCATCTTTAATACCTGTGACAAAAAGAATACCCATTGCTAGAACAATCGAGTTTAGCGCTGGGTTAGGGAGATAGGCCGAAAAGAAAACAAAGGCAAAGAAAATACCTGCAAAAATGGCCACACCACCCAAAGCCGTTATTCTTCGGCCATGAACTTTTCTGTCATCAGGTTGGTCGTAAAGGCGTTTTACTAGACTAAGCCTAACAATGGCTGGTACTGATAAATACGTGATTACAATGCCCGTTACTAGTGCAAACCAGGGAATGTAGGGTTCCAGTGCTTCCATTAGTGAACAAAAGTAATAGAAATCAATTACTGCAGAGAATACATTTATATTTGCTAGGCTTTGTCTTTTCAATCAGATATCCGTCTTCAAAGAAATGTCCTACTCGTTGGGTTGGTGTTGATGTTGGTAAAGGTCTATACATTCTACATAACATCCTCGAATGCTGTCTTATCGGATGCCTTAGAATCCTTGGTTAACATAGTAAGCGGGACTTTTGCGTTGGTAAGTTTAAAAATAGCATCACGCCCAAGTGATAAAAATCACCCTTATGGGCATGGAAAAGTTGAGTTTATTTCGGGATTTATTGAAGGGACGCTAATCATTATAGCAGGTTTAATGATGATTGGAAAAGCGACTTACAATATCATTGTGCTAAATGAGGTCAAGGAGCTTATGCTAGGTATTCTTTTGACCAGCATCACAGGATTTGTAAATTTTGCAATGGGCTTTAAGTTAAAAAAGCAAGGACAGAAAAAAGGGTCTATGATAATGATTTCTGAAGGTTCGCACTTGATGAGCGATGGCTATACATCATTGGCTCTGATAATTGGAATTGCCGTAGTTTGGATTACCGGATTTGTTGTTCTTGACAGCATCATTTCAATCCTTTTTGGAGTTTATGTGCTGTATATGGGATATAAAATATTCAGGAAAAGTATAGCTGGGATTATGGATGAAATGGATATGGACTTGGTGGATGAATTTATTGAAGAGCTCAACAAAGAGCGTAAACCAGATTGGATTGACGTACATAATTTGCGCATCATAAAATTTGGACGTGATGTGCATATCGACTGCCATTTAACACTTCCATGTTACTACAGTTTAGAAAAATCGCATGAACAGGTTGAGCTTTTCGAAAAGGTGATTCAGCGGAAGTTCGAGCCGTACACTGAATTCTTTATCCACGCAGATTCCTGTATTAAACCATCTTGCAAGCTTTGCACATTAAAATCATGTGAAGAGCGCAAACATCCGTTCGAGCAAAAAGTCATTTGGGATGTTAACAATGTATTGGCAAATGCAAAACATTGAATCTTTATTAAAATAAATGTGACGACCGTCACAAGATTTTACCTTATTGGTTATATTCGAACAAACCCTTTTAGATTAAAAAAACAACCTGAATATACTGCGAATTAGAGTTCTCCGAATTAATAAATGACGAATGTCATGTTTAATGTTGATGAATATCATGCAAGAGCGAGGAGGCAAAAAATATTTTTGTTAACTGATTAAGTATTCTTCATGGGAATAATTTACATAATGATTATTGTGAGTTTGGTTGTCGCACTCGGTTTTTTAGGGGCTTTTATATGGTCTGTAAAATCTGGTCAGTACGATGACGACTATACACCTTCCGTTCGCATGCTCTTTGACGATGATCAATCTAAAGAAAATAAAAGCAATAATTAAGTCTAACTATGGAACTAGAGAAATTCTATTACGACAATAAAACTGTTAAAAATTTCACTGTCGCTACCATCTTTTGGGGTGTAGTAGCATTTTTAGTAGGTATTACCATTGCGCTTCAACTCGTTTTTCCTGAGTTAAATGGGGGCATACCTTGGTTAACGTATGGTAGAATAAGAGCAATTCACACAAGTGCGGCCATTTTCGCCTTTGCGGGAAACGCCATTTTTGCCGGGGTTTACTACTCATTGCAACGTTTGCTCAAAACAAGGATGGCGTCAGACTTTTTGAGTAAAGTGCACTTTTGGGGTTGGCAGTTAGTTATTGTTTCCGCAGCGGTAACGCTAGCTTTGGGCTATTCTACATCTAAAGAATATGCAGAGCACGAATGGCCAATTGATATTCTTATAGCTTTAGTTTGGGTGATATTCGGTGTGAATATGATTTGGACAATATTAAAAAGAAGAGAGCGCCACCTATATGTAGCCATTTGGTTTTACATCGCAACATTTATTACAGTAGCAGTACTACATATTTTCAATAACCTCGAGTTACCTGTATCTGTCTGGAAAAGTTATTCAGTTTATGCTGGTGTTCAAGATGCCTTAGTGCAATGGTGGTACGGTCACAACGCGGTTGCGTTTTTCCTGACAACACCATTTTTAGGAATCATGTATTACTTTATTCCTAAGGCGGTTAACCGACCTGTATATTCTTATCGATTGTCAATCATTCACTTTTGGGCTTTAATATTCCTTTATATCTGGGCTGGCCCTCACCACTTGTTGTATTCAGCACTTCCAGATTGGGCACAAAGTTTAGGTATCGTATTTTCAATCATGTTGATCGCTCCTTCTTGGGGTGGTATGATTAATGGATTGCTGACCTTGCGTGGAGCTTGGGACAGAGTCCGCGATAGTGCAGTATTGAAGTTCTTTGTTGTCGCTATCACCGCCTACGGTATGGCAACTTTTGAAGGTCCGCTTCTTTCTTTAAAGAGTATGAATTCTATTGCTCACTTTACAGATTGGATTCCAGCTCACGTTCATGTTGGTACTCTAGGATGGAACGGGTTTATGATATTCGGTATGATTTACTATATGCTTCCGAAGATGTATAAAACGAGTTTGTTCTCTGAAAACCTTGCGAATGCGCACTTCTGGATTGGAACAATGGGTATTTTGTTTTGGGCACTTCCAATGTATATCTCTGGGTTTACACAATCGTTAATGTGGAAAGAATTTAACCCTGATGGAACATTGGCTTATGGATTCTTAGAGACTGTTGTTCAGTTGAAATACTTCTTTATGCTTCGGGCTTTTGGTGGGGTTCTGTATTTGACGGGAATGATTCTATTGATTATAAACGTCGTGAAAACGGTATCTACGGGTAAACTTATTGCCAACGAAGAAGCCGAAGCAGCACCATTAACTAAAGATTACAAAGAACATAAAGGCGAGCACTGGCATAGATGGATTGAAAGAAAACCAGTTCAAATGACAATTGTGGCAACCGTTGCTATTTTAATTGGTGGGGTGATTGAAATTGTGCCAACCATAGCAATTAAGTCAAATATCCCTGAAATAAAATCGGTTAAGCCATATACAGCTTTAGAATTAGAAGGTAGGGATTTGTACATAAGAGAAGGTTGTAATGCCTGTCACTCTCAATTAATTCGTCCATTTAGAAGTGAGGTAATGCGTTACGATAGAAAAGATCAGATGTATTCTCTTCCTGGTGAATTTGTTTATGACCGACAATTCTTGTGGGGTTCTAAGAGAACCGGACCAGATTTAGCGAGAGAAGGTGGAAAGCAAAATAATGCCTGGCATTACAATCATATGTTGAATCCAGACGCGATATCTCAAGGGTCTATTATGCCGCGTTATCCATGGATGTTTAGTTTAGATGGCAACGATGCAACATTAGATGTGAGCTTAACAAGAGCTAAGCTAGAAGCGATGCAAACTTTAGGTGTTCCATATTCAGATGCGTATGTTGAGAATTGGGAAGCTGAAGTAAATGCTCAAGCTTCTATGATTGCTGCAGACTTGAACAAAAGCGAGGACATTAATGTCGGCTCTAAAGAAGAGATTGTAGCGCTGATAGCATACCTACAGCGCTTAGGTACAGATGTAAAGAAATCTTCTGAAGTAGCTAAAAAATAGAAAGAGATGTTCAAGTTTATAAAAAATACAGCCGAAGACATTATAGGAATTGAGATATATCCAATTATATCCTTTCTTATTTTCTTCACCTTTTTTGTTGGCATGGCGTGGTATGTTTACAAGAAAGACAAAAACTATATCGATAAAGTTAGTAACCTTCCTTTGGAAGAAGATAAAACTGAAATGTTATGATTCGCTTCCCGAAAAAAATATTTACTCTGGCCATTGTATTGAGTTCAACTTCGGCTTTTGCAGCTGGAGAGGTAATGAAAGAAGCCATTAACAACCCAATGACATGGGCTTTTACAATGGCAATTGCGATGTTACTTTTAACCTTATGGGCTCTAAATAAGGCGTTAAACACCATCAAGTGGATGTCGGCTAGAGATAAGGCTGAAGCCGAACAAGAAGTTGAGGTGAAACAAGAAAGTGCAATTTTTCAAGCGTTAACAGATTCTGTGCCGATTGAAAACGAGCAAGACATCCTGTTAGATCATAATTACGATGGTATTATGGAACTTGATAATAACCTTCCACCTTGGTGGAAATATGGATTTTATTTGACAATAATTTGGGGTATTGGTTACCTATTCGTTTACCACGTTTTCGACACCTATCCTTTACAGGAAGAAGAATTTAAAATAGAAATGGCCGAAGGAAATGCACAAGTGGAAGAATACATCGCATCTTTAGGTGCGTTAGTTGATGAAAGCAATGTGGTCTATTTAGAAGATGCAGCAAGCATTTCAAAGGGTAAAAACATTTTCAACCAAAAATGTGTGGCTTGTCACTTGGGTGATGGTGGCGGAAATGCTATTGGACCGAACTTAACAGATGATTATTGGATCAATGGAGACGGTTCTGTTGTAGAAATCTTTAAAGTGTTGAAGTACGGAGGAAGAGAAAACAGCGGAATGCAAAGTTGGGATGGAGAGCTAAGTGCTCAAAAAATGCAACAAGTTTCTAGTTTTGTAATGTCTTTAAGAGGCACAACTCCTGCAGTTGCGAAAGAGCCTCAGGGGGAGTTTTATCCCGAAGGGCAGCCAAAATAAGTGATGGATGAAATGAACGATGATATGCCTTCTTAAACTGAGGAAAATTTGACTGAAGATACTGAGAGCATTAGTACTGAAGAGTAATTTAGCACAAACAAAACAAGTAAAACAATGAGCTCTATTGGCGACCCTCAAGAGTCTTTTAGAGATTCTATAGGAACAATAAATGAAGATGGGAAGAGAAATTTTATTTTCCCAAAAAAGCCAAAAGGAGATTTAACGAATAAAAGAAGCCTCGTAGCAGCGGGGTTTCTTTTATTCATGTTTGCCGCCCCATGGATTAGAATTGGTGGTCAGCCCTTTTTAATGCTCGATGTATTGGAAAGGCAATTTGTCATTTTTGGAAATATTTTCTGGCCTCAGGATTCTCATTTACTTGTCTTTGCACTTCTTTCTGGAGTGGTCTTTATTATAGTATTTACCGTTGTTTTTGGGCGATTGTTTTGCGGTTGGTTCTGTCCGCAAACCATTTTTATGGAGCACGTCTTTAGGCGAGTAGAATATTGGATTGAAGGTGATCGCGGACAGCAAATTCGATTAGACAAATTGCCGTGGAGCAACCCTGAAAAACTTAGAAAGAAAGGGCTTAAATCCATTGTGTTTTGGCTTCTTGCATTCATTATTTCAAATGATTTCGTCATGATTCTGTCTGGGTCTGATGAATGGCTTAAGGTAGTAACCGAAGGGCCTTTCTTGCACTGGGATAAATTCATTGGAATAGTAATTTTCACTTTCGTATTCTATTTTGTGTTTGCCTGGTTTAGAGAGCAAGTCTGCATTATAGTTTGTCCTTATGGACGACTACAAGGAGCTATGCTCGATAGAAATTCTGTGGTGATTGCTTATGATTATAAGCGAGGTGAAAACAGAGGGAAGTTCAGAAAAAAAGAAAACAGAGCTGAGGTTAAAAAAGGTGATTGCATTGATTGTAACCAATGCGTTGATGTTTGTCCAACTGGTATCGATATAAGAAACGGGACTCAATTAGAGTGCATTAATTGCACCGCGTGTATTGATGCTTGTGACTCCATTATGGAGAAAGTAAATCTGCCCAAGGGTTTAATCCGCTATGCGTCTGAAAACTCTATTACTGAACAAAAACCTCATACTTACTCGATTCGAGCGAAAGCCTATACCATTGTGCTCGTTATTCTTTTGGGAGTAATGGGTTTTTTGCTCGCTGAAAGACCCGTGGTAGATGCAACAATTTTGAGAGCAAATGGATTGACCTATCAGGCGCAAGAGAACAATGAGATTAGTAATTTATACAGATATAAAATCATTAACAAAAGCACTGAAGAACAAACATTCGAAATTAAGCTCTTGTCAGAAATTGGAAGAGTTGAATTTGTAGGTGTACCCGATACGCATGTGGGAATACAGGAATTGCAAGAGGGAGCCTTTTTTGTTTATTTGAGTCGAGAAGATTTAAAAACGTCTAATGAAGAAGTTGAGGTAGCTATTCTAGTAAATGGATTGGCTGAAGAAACAATAACATTGAACTTCTTGGGGCCAAGAAAGAAGACTAAATAGAAAAATATGAAATTGAATTGGGGTTGGGGTATTGTTTTGGCTTTGGCTGGTTTTATTGGTTTTATCATGTTCTTTTTTATCAAAGCGCAAACGATAAAGCAAGACGATTTGGTTGTGGAAGAATACTACGATGAAGGCTTACTTCACGATGAGCGAGAGATTTGGATAAATAACGCCCAAGATTTAAGCTCAAATATTGAAATAGTAACGTATGAAAATGGCAGTGTCGGCCTTATTATACCTGTCGAACTTCAAGACAAAAAGTTAACTGGTAGCATTAAATTCTTGAGAACGAACAACGCAAAATTGGATGTCATTCAAGAATTTGATGAAGAGGAGTTTGGGAACTCAGCTTTTGCGGCCGACAAATTTTTAAGAGGGAATTATCGTTTTAAGGCCAAGATAGAAGCAGATGGTATGATTTATTATTGGGATCGTAATTATATACACTAATTCAAATGGAAGTTTGGGCAGGATTTGTAATGGGCGTAGTAGGAAGCCTTCACTGCGTTGGCATGTGTGGCCCAATAGCGTTTGCCTTGCCTTACGACCGCTCCAAATGGTTTCCCGCATTTCTAAGTAACTACACTTATCAAATCGGTAGAATTATCACCTATGCCTTACTTGGTGTAATTATTGGCTTCGTTGGTCGTGGGTTTTCGTTAAGCGGAATTCAACAACCACTCTCCATAGCGATTGGCGTTGTAATGATCTTAGTTGTTATTTTTCCTCACTTACCTTTTCTAAAAAAATGGAGCGGTAAGATCACCCTGAAAGTGAGAAAGATTAAATCGCTTCTAGGTCTTTACATGCAAAAGAGAAGTTACCGTGCACTATTTATAACGGGTCTTGTAAATGGACTTTTGCCATGTGGATTAGTATATATGGCCCTGCTTGGTTCGTTGGGCATGTCATCCGTTTTAAACTCAAGCCTCTTTATGGTTCTTTTCGGTTTAGGTACGTTTCCACTGATGTTTTTAGTTGGGTATTTGGGTAATGTGGTCACTGCAAATTTTAGAATGAAGTTCCAAAAAGTAGTTCCAGTCTTGGTGTTTTGTATCGGCGTATTATTTGTGTTAAGAGGTATGGGATTGGGTATTAAGTATGTGAGTCCTTCCGCTGGAGTTTTGACCATAGAGCAAACTGAAGATTGCCACTAAGTAGAAAAAGTAGAAATATCATAGTTTAAAACAGAACAAGGTGCTATCTTTAAACTGCTAAAGATTTGAACTATGAGCAGGATAATTTTTCCAACCGACTTTTCGGAGAATGCAGATAAGGCATTTGAATTTGCTGTAAGAATTGCGAAATACTATGGCGATGAATTGATTGTGGCTAACGCTTACGATTTGCCATATTCCCAAAATGTAATGTCTACAAGTTTAATAGACATCATGCGCGAGACCTCTAAAAAAGGGCTTGTTAAATACAAAGAAAGAGCGAAGAAGGAAGATTTGAAATGTCAGACTTTGAGTCTGATGGGTAACCCAATTCGTGTAGTAAAAGAACTGACGAAGAAGTTTGACGACTGTATGGTTGTTTTGGGGACTAAAGGAGCCAGCGGTCTTGAAGAGGTTCTAATCGGCAGTAATGCATCGTCTATTTTGCATACAGTCGATGTTCCTGTTTTTACTATTCCATCCAAGGCCGAATTTAAGGCCATAAAACGAATTGTATACTGTTCAGATTTTCAATCTACGAAGAATGAAAGAGCATTGACGCGGTTGGCAAACTTTGCCAAGGTTTTTAGTGCTGAGGTTTTGATTCTACATGTTCTTACGCCAAAGTCTGGCGATCATAAAAAATACGAAGATCAATTTGCCAAGTGTTTTAAAGGTGTGAAACACTCTGTAACCATTGAAGAAAGTGTGAATGTAGAAAACACAATAAATGATTTTATAGCCTCGCAAGAAGCAGATATGGTTTCATTATTAGTAAGAAAATACGGTCTAATAGAAGGCTTGTTTCATGGAAGAAGTTTTACAGCAAAAGTGGCTTATCACACAGAAATTCCATTTTTAGCAGTTCACGAGACTAAGTTTTAAAAGAGAAGTTATTTAAAAAGCCTCGCAACTCACTTACTGAGACACGAGGCTTTTTATGTCGCATTAATGCGAAAATATAAACGCAACTTTGCGCCATGTCTGGAGAAATAAAAACCACCCAAGAAATACTACAAAAATTTGAAATTAGAGAATTGAATTCGATGCAGAAATCTGCAGCGAAATCCATTGTTCCTAATTCTGATACCGTTCTTTTATCGCCAACAGGAACAGGTAAGACTTTAGCTTTTCTGTTGCCATTGGTGGAAATGCTAGATCCAGAGATGAAGGCAGTTCAAGCCATGATTGTTGTGCCTTCACGCGAATTGGCATTACAAATAGAACAGGTGTTTAGAGAAATGGGCTCGGGTTTTAAAGCAAATGCAGTATATGGTGGGCGATCCATAGCAAAAGATAGAATAGAGCTCGAGCATTTACCAGCTTTACTTATTGGCACTCCAGGAAGATTAGCTGATCATTTAAGACGAGAGGCTTTTTCAACTTCTGAAATCAAGACATTAATTCTAGATGAGTTTGATAAATCTTTGGAAGTAGGTTTCAAAGATGAAATGATGGAAATAGTTTTTGGGTTGCGAAATGTCACTACACGAGTTTTAACTTCAGCAACGCAAGGCTTAACTGTTCCAAATTTTGTGGGACTGGAAAAGGAAACGACTATCAATTATTTAGATCAAAAAATAAATCAGCTCAAAATTGAGATTGTCAATTCACCCTCAAAGGATAAATTGGAGACACTAAACACTCTGCTAAAGTATCTTGGAAACGAGCCTGGAATTGTATTCTGTAATTTTAAAAACAGCATTAAAAGGGTAAGTGATTTCCTCAATGAAAAGGGTATAGCCCACGGCTTTTTTTTCGGTGGGATGGAACAAAAAGAACGTGAACGCGCTCTGATAAAATTCAGAAATGGAACACACAAATTGTTGCTAGCGACAGATCTTGCAGCACGTGGCATAGATGTAAATGAAATCAAGTTTATTATCCACTATCACCTTCCGCTTAAAAGCGAAGAATTTACGCATAGGAACGGCCGAACTGCCCGAATGAATGCGAATGGAACTGCTTACGTATTGAAGTGGAGCAGAGAAAGTTTACCTGACTTTATTGAGGAATTGAAATTAGAAGAACTTGTCCTTGATAAGGAAAATGTGACAAAGCAAAATGAAGTGTTAGCAATGACGACACTGTTTGTTTCAGGTGGGCGCAAAGACAAGATTTCAAAGAGTGATATTGCTGGAATGTTTTTCAAACAAGGAGGACTAGAAGGAGTGGAATTAGGTGTTATTGAGATTAAGCATGACTGTACGTTTGTTTCCGTGGCAACGGCTAAAGCGGAAAAAGTTGTAGAAATATTAAACAACAGAAGGCTGAAGAAAAAGAAAGTACGGGTTAGGAAAGTTTAGAATAAAAAAAGCCGCTTTCAAGCGGCTTTTTTGATGAAGGTTAAACCTTCATTATTTCTGCTTGCTTATGCTCATAATGTTCATCAATCTTTTTAATGAACTTGTTAGTCGCTTGCTGAATTACTTCTTCATTGTCTTTTACCAGATCCTCAGATAAACCATCGTTGCCCAATTTCTTTATTTCGTCATTGGCCTCTTTTCTAGCCGCACGAACACCAACTTTAGAATCTTCTGCAACTTTATGTGCTTCTCGAGCCAAATCACGCCTGCGTTCTTCTGTTAAGGGTGGTACGCTAATAATAATCATGTCACCGTTGTTAGAAGGGTTAAACCCTAAACCGGCATTCAAGATTGCTCTTTCAATTTCCTGCATTAACCCTTTTTCCCAAGGCTGAACCGTAATTGTCCTTGCGTCTGGAGTATTGATATTAGATACTTGCGGTAGGGGTGTTAAACTTCCGTAGTACTCAACTTTTACACCGCCTAACATTTCTGGATTAGCACGACCGGCTCTAATTTTAGAAAGAGCCTCTTCTAAATGGTTAATCGTTTTCGTCATATGCTCTTCTGCAGAGTCTATAATAAAAGCTAATTCGTCTTCCATAATTCTATTGTTATTTGCGCTCTTAGACCGCACTAAAATAAGTTTTCTAAATTTTTACAAGTGTACCGATAGATTCACCTGTAACGATTTTTTTAAGGTTTCCGGGTGTGTTCATGTCAAACACAATAATGGGCAAATTATTCTCCTTGCTCAATGTGAAAGCTGTCATGTCCATTACGTTCAATCCTTTCTCGTAGACTTCTTCAAAAGAAATGGTGTCGTACTTGGTTGCCGTGGCATCTTTTTCAGGATCGGCAGTGTAAATTCCATCTACGCGTGTTCCTTTTAAAATAACATCAGCTTTAATTTCTATAGCCCTCAAAGTAGCTGCCGAATCTGTCGTGAAGTAGGGGTTACCTGTGCCACCACCAAAGATGACAACTCTACCTTTTTCAAGGTGGCGGTTGGCACGTCTTCTAATAAAAGGCTCAGCAATTTTATCCATTTCGATGGCAGACTGAAGACGCGTGTAAATTCCCTCTTCCTCTAAAGCACCCTGTAGGGCCAGGCCATTGATTACAGTGGCTAGCATTCCCATATGGTCCGCTTGCACGCGGTCCATGCCTTGGCTTGCGCCCGAAATACCTCTAAAGATATTTCCTCCACCAATCACAATTCCAACTTCTACACCCGCATCTACTATTTCTTTTATGTCTTTGGCATAAGTCGTTAGTTGTTTGCCAGAAATTCCAAATTCTTGATCTCCCATCAAGGACTCGCCACTTAACTTGAGTAATACGCGTTTGTATTTCATTTTGGGTTTTTTAGAAGTGGTGCAAATATATATAAGTGCCTTATTAGAGGCTTATCTATTTTTGAAATAATTCCTTTCTGCTTAAGATGCTTCTTTATTTTTACCCTCTCAGAAAACGTAATTGAAAACAAGTGTATTCAGTAATATCGGTTATCTCGCCTTGGCTCAAATAGGAACCTATTTGCTACCGCTAATTACGATTCCATATATCTCTAGAACAATAGGTGTTAGTAATTACGGGCTCGTAGAATATGCCACGGTGGCAATGCTCTATTTCATCTCTATTGTAGAGTACAGTTTTAATACGACTTCAACACGCAAAATAGCTGCCTCTCAAAATAATTTTGATAAAATATCTTTCATTTATTCCTCAGTATTTTTTGCCAGGATTGTCCTTTTGTTTTTTAGTTCTGTTCTGTTTATGCTGTGCTTGTTTTTAATACCCGAATTCAAAGCCGAGTACAAGCTGATGCTATTGGCATATCCAGTCGTTATTGGTTGGGCCATTTATCCCCTGTTTCTTTTTCAAGGCCTTCAAGAATTAAAAGTCATAGCAATTGGAAACTTTACTCTTAAGCTGCTCGCCACCGCACTCATTTTTTTAGTGATTAATACTGGGGCTGATTACATCTTTGTGGCTGCCATTAATGGAGGCTCACAATTATTGATAAGCATTTGTATTCTGATTTATGTGCCTTTTAAGTTCAAGCAAGTAAGACTGTATTGGCCTACTTGGAAACCAATAAAAGTTTCGATTTATGAAGGGCGATTCATTTTTACTTCAGACTTTTTCAACAAGATCTACTCCATGGGGTCGGTGTTTATCGCTGGATTTTACGTTAGTCCCGCCAATTTAGGTTTATATGCCGCGGGAATGAAATTAATTGTGGTCGGTAAAAACTTTATTTTTCAACCCCTTGTCGGAGCATTATTCCCTCACTTGAACAAAACATTTAAAGAGAGTAAAGAGGCGTTTTTTAAGCAGTTGAATAGAAGTTTATTTCTATTGTTAGGTATAACAGGTTCAATTTCCTTGGGTTTAATGTTGTTCTCAAAAGTTTTAATCCAACTCATTTTCGGAGCGGAGTATATAGAAGCAGCCCCTTTAATGACGATAATGGCTCCCATCTTATTCATTTCTAGTTTTGTACATATTTATCTGTATCAGGGTGTGCTTACTTTTAGAAAAGACCGTGTTTACTTGGGTTTAATAGTTATTGGAGGATTGGTTACACTATTTCTAAATGTTCTTTTTATACCAAAATATGGCGTAGAAGGTGCAGCATATATTCGCGTTTTAGGCGAGTTGTTTTTAGCCATTTTGTCTTTTTTAACATTTCAAAAAATTAAACAAAGAGCAATCTAAAGAATGACTAAGACTGACAAAAACATTATTTGTTTTCCAACAGTTCCATGGAATCACAACTGGGAACGGCAGCATGAGTTTATTCATTTTTTAGCGTCTATTACTTCAGGCCGTGTTATTGTTCATCAACCTTACGGGATGATTAATCACAATGTTAAAACGGTGTTCCAAAAATTCAGGACAATACGTAAAGCTTTAGGAGAGGAGGCAAATAGCCAAAGCAACCCGGTATTACCAAACATGGAATTTGTGCAAACCAAATTTCTGCCAAGACATCACAATGGCACCATAGACAGATTAAATTCTCACCTTATTGAAAAAGCCACTCCTGTAAATTTTGAAGATGCGATTGTCTATGCAACCTATGTAAACAGCTTTACCTTTTCCTTATTTAAAAAAGCGAAATACAGCATACTTGACTTGGCCGCAAGAAGGCAAAAGCTACACGAGCTATCACCAAAGTTCAAACAACTAGAAAAAGTGGTTGTGGCCAAAGCAGATGTTGTGTTTGTAGATAACATAAAAACAATTGAAGATTACCGAGACTTAAACTCAAACCTAAACTATCTCCCGCAAGGGGTGAATACCGAAAGGTTTACTAAAGTTGAGAACGGAGATCTCAAAAAATGGCGAAGAGGTTATAAAACCGTTGTTGGCTATTCGGGTTCCGATATAGTTATGGACTATGAATTGTTACACGCTCTAATTTCAAAGAACAGTGATGTTCTTTTTCTTTTTGTTGGAAATATGGCTAGGCCTGAGAGTCAAGCATTACAAAAACACGCCAATGTAAGGTTTACCGGGCGCATTAATTATACTGATCTTGGGCAATACTATGCTTTATTCGATATAGGATTGATACCTTACGTATTGAATGATAGGACCAGTGGCGTGTTTCCTACCAAACTTTACGAGTATTTGGCTGCAGATATTCCAGTATTAAGCACAGGGCTGCCAGACCTTGTGAAATTCAATGAACCTTTTATTTCTATTATGGATCAAAATTCATGTTCACAAGAATTGAGAGAATTGATGAATTTAGAAATAGATGAGCGGGACCTCATTGCATTTGTTGCTAAAAATACTTGGGGAAGTCGTTTTAAACTTGTAACCGAAAAAATAATGAGGGCATTATGAAAATACTTTTCATCCTTCCTTCTTTGTTCCCAAACGGCCCTGTGCGTGTAATGCTATCAATTGCACCTGAATTGCGCAAGAAAGGTCACGATGTTAAGTTTTGGTATTTAGACGATTTGCCCGGTAGCGAAAAAGAGGATTCAGAAAGAATAGACTTCTTGAAACCACCAGATTTCAATCATTTTGATGTCATTCATACTGCTGGTATTAGGCCAGACCTACTGATAAAGTTCCATAGTAAAAAGATTACCCAACCCACGGTAACGACAATGATGAATTATGTTACTGAAGATTTAAAATTTCAGTACAATAAACTTGCCTCTCTAGTCTTTACTCCATTGTGGAGGTTAGCAATTAGCAAACACACCGTAGTGGTTTCACAACAAGAAGCCATGAAAGATTACTATTGGAAACTTTGGGGGCTAAAGAATCAAGAAGTAATTCCGTTGTGCAGTTTATTCGAAAAGAAAAACACCCAAAGAGAAATTGTTGATAGAATATTATCCTTTAAAAAGAAAAGTAAAGCTATTGTTTCGGTTAGTCTGGTTACAGAAAGGAAAGGGTTGGATCAGATAATACAATTGTTGCTCTTACCTGGTAACGAATACTTAAAATGGGTGCATATTGGCCAAGGGAAAGAATTTGATAAACTGAAGCAAAAGGTAGAAAACTATGAGCTTAATGATAGAGTTTTACTCTTAGGTCAAATTGTTAACTCAGCGGCATATATGCCTTTGTTTGATGTATATGTAATGCCGTCATACTCAGAAGGCTTCGGTTTGGCTTTACTTGAAGCCGTTATACAAAAAATTCCTGCAGTGACAACGGATTTAGAGGTATTCAATGTAATTTTTAGTCGAGATGAGGTGCCTAAGTTTAAACCAAATAGTATCGAAAGCTTTAATGAACTTATACATTTGTCTAAAGAGGAACAGGGGAAGTATGCTGAAAAGGCTTATGCAAGATATCAACAAGATTACACGATTCAATCGGTTGCTCAAAAGTATATCGAACTATATAATGCACTTATTAAAAATCAATGGAGTCCAAAATAGTTTTTAGCGTCATTTTACCTGTTTATAAGGGAGATGTTCCTTCACATTTTAACGAGGCAATTAAAAGCTTATACCAGCAGACCCTAAGAGCTAATGAGATTGTAGTAGTCAAAGACGGTCCATTGACGGAAGCACTTGAGGAAGTAATACAGAATTGGCAGAAGAAGATGCCCGAGCTAAACATATTAGGGCTACCTCAAAATGTTGGATTGTCTTCTGCTTTAAATGCGGGAATAAATGAAGCAAAAAATGAATGGCTTGCCAGGATGGATGCAGATGACGTTTGCAGACCATATCGTTTTGAAAAACAAATAGGCTTTATAAAAAAGAACCCAAGTCTTGATATTTTGGGTGGGTGGATTTCAGAATTTAGGCAATCTCCTGAAGAAAGCCATTCAGTTAGAAAGCTGCCTGAGACACATGAGGAAATAGTAAACTATGCCAAATGGCGTTGCCCTTTTAATCACATGACTGTGATGTATAAAAAGTCTGTGATGCAAAAATTGGGTATGTACAAAACCTTTGAAGATGACAACAGTGCAGGTTTTGGTGAGGATTATGAACTATGGGCGCGCTTCCTTGTTAATGGGTATGTCTCTGGAAATGTCCAAGAAATACTTGTAGACGCCAGGACGGATGAAGATTTCTTCACGAGGCGAAGAAGGGGTTTGAAATACTTTAAAAGCGAAGTCAACGAATTGAATGATTTGTATAAGCTAGGTTTAATAAATGCCTTTCAATACGGTGTTCATTTTGGTATGAAGGCTGTAGTAAGGTTCTCACCTCCTCTTATTGTAAAGCTCATTTACAAAGGGATTAGGAAAACCTCTTAACAAGCTTGTCCTTAATTATTGAATAAACCTCTTCGTTTCCGTTTTTTGTATCACCTGTCCAAAATCTATCTGCAATGCGCTTTCCATCCACAGCGTAAGAACGAAGATCTGAAAGTGCTTTTTCGAAATCAGAGTACGTTTCTATGCTTTGATTAAAAGTTATTTCATTGTATTCAAAGTAAGTGCCACGAGAGTTCTTGTTGTATTCTTTTAAATCTGGTGCATAAAATAAAATGGGTTTATGCAGTGCAGAATAGTCGTTGTAAATCGAAGAATAATCCGTAATTAATCCAGAAGTGAACTTCAACATAGGGTAAACATCCTTATTGTTTTCAATCAATTGAATGTTGGATAAACCCATAAAGGGCTCAAGTTCTTTTTGTGCTGTGTTTGGGTGCAGTTTAAAGGCTATTAGCGTGTTAAGCTCTTGGCAAAGTGCATTTAGTTTTTGGGGTTCAGGGAAGGCTTGTTGCAGGAAGTTTGAACTATTGTCTCTGAAAGTAGGCATGTAGATGAGCACATCTTTGAACCCTATCCAACTGTCTGACATTTGTAATGAATCATCCCAAAACGGTGCAAGTCGTGGATAGCCTGCAATAAAGGTTTGTTCTCTTCTTATTCTAAAAGCTTTCGAAAAAAGTGTTCGAACTTCTTCGGAGGTCGCTAGAATATTTATGGTTTTGTCATACACATAAGGTGCTTTTAGTCGCGCTGTGATATTTTCAATAATACCTTTGGGCTGATAAATGGGCTTGAGAGTTCCTGAATCAATATCATGTTCAATCTTTTTCATGGGTACACCATGCCAAAGGTTGATTTTTAAAGCTCCTCGACTGGTCCACATGATGACATCTGAAATAAAACTATTAAAAATAAAAGTCGAGGCTTTGAGCGAAAGTAATATCGCTTTTAAGCTGTATCTCCAATGCGCTTCGTAGCCTTCTTGGATTAAAGATTTTGCCAAATTATTATCACCCGTAATCCAGATAGCTCTTACTTCTGGTTTGTTTTTAGCCACAAATTCAAAAAGGTACTTTGAGTTATCGGCATAGGTGTTTTTGTAGCTGCCAAAAACCCAGATGTTTTGTTTCCGTTTAAATAAAAAAGTAAATGGCCAGAGTATCCAAAAGAAGTTAAGAATGGCAATTTGCAGAAAGCTTGTCTTCAATTATTGATTTCTTAGGTTCTTAAGCACATCGTTTATCAAGGTAGATGAAGTGCCCTTTGTATATGGAAAGAAAACAATCTTAACGCCTACGGCTTTGAATTGTACTTCAAAATCTTCCCATTTTGGTGTGTTATACCAGTCGTCTCCAACAAACATGACATCATACTTTAGTTTTTTCCAGTTTTCCATTTTGTCCATAGACTCTTGTGGAATAACGGCATCAACATATTGTATGTTTCTAACGATTTCCAAACGTTCTTCAAACGGAATAACAGCTTTCTTTCCCTTGTAACTTACTAGTTCATCAGTGGTAACACCAACAATGAGTTTATCGCAAAGGCCCTTGGCATTTTTCAATAGGTTGAGGTGACCAATGTGGAATAAATCAAAAACGCCTGTAGTATATCCTATTGTCATAACTATCTTTTGTTAATTGTTTCAAGGTTAAAGTCCAGCCAATTATCCATGGCCGTTTTACCTTCGGTTTCTTTAAATATGCTCGTAAGGGGAACAGGGAACCCTATCTTTTTTCTTTCGATAATTTCTTTGGGAAGGATATCTCCAAAAATTCGTTTTAGAGGTTCTTTAAATGAACTGCCCATTCTCCATTCGAATGGCGAGCCCGCCAATAATTCAACCAATCTGTGATCAACAAAGGGAACACGACCTTCTACACTGCACAACATGGTTGAGTTGTCAAGTCGCCTTAGGAGACCTTGCAAATGCGTTATTTGAAAATAGTAAGCCAAGCGTTCCAAAGGCGTGCCTTCAGGAACTTTTGAAAGCGCGTAGTCTAAAACTTCATCGTCTTGATGTGAGCCGTAGCAATAGTATTGATCAAATTCACGAATGTTAAATGTGTTTGCAGAGTTAGCCCATTTAAAGATTCTATCGTATCCCCAAAACAATTCATCTGCACCTTCGCCAGATAAAACAACGGTATTTTTGGTTTTCACCTGTTTTGTCATAAGGTATATCAACACTTCATTGGGCACAGATAGAGGCTCTTGACGTTTGTCAATCATCCATTTTGCCGTTTCGATAAATTCTTCAGGGGTTACTTTAATTTCGTGATGTATACAGTCGAGCTGACTCGCAGCTAATTGTCCCCATTCAAACTCGTTTAATTCATCAAAACCAACCGTCCATGTGTGTTTAGGCTTCGACAAAAAAGTAATAATCGTACTATCTAGGCCGCCACTTAAATACGTTCCTTGAGGTACATCGCTTCGTTCTCTTAAAGCTACTGCATCTTCAATTAACCACTTTAGTTCCTCGTCTGCAGGGGCGCTTTTAGATTCGGTATTAAGTTCCCAATATTTAGATTTCCCTTTTTTTGTCAGGTAATGGCCGGGTTCTAAAAAGCTGATATTTTCATAAAGTGTGTCTCCATTCACAGTCATTCTCAACTTTCGATACTGTCGCACAGCAAACTCATTTTGCTTAAACGATCCCAATTTTAAAATGGGAGCAATTTCGCTACAAACAATAATGCTATTGTTTACTTCGGCCATGTACACAGGCTTAATGCCCAACCTGTCTCTGGCAATAAAATAATCTTGTGTTTCGGTGTTGTAAATAACTATAGCAAACATCCCATTTAAAAACTGTAAAAAGCGCTCGCCATATTTTATGTATAGCAGTAGCAATACCTCTGTGTCTGATGAGGTAGCCACTTCTAATTTGTGCTCTTTGATAAGCTCTTTGTAGTTGTAGATTTCTCCATTAAAAACCATTTTCCAATCGCCAATTGTAAAAGGCTGGTTTGATCTTGGATTTAAATCTAGAATGCTTAGTCTTTTATGTCCTAAATAGACATTGTTGTCAAAGTACTCACCTGTAAAGTCAGGCCCCCTGCGATGCATTAAGTCTAACGCGGCTCTAAACTTTTGGGCTGAGATGTCCCCACCAATTGCTGCGAAAATTCCACACATAAATGAGTCGTTAATGAGTTTAATGACAGGCAGCTAAAATAGTTAAAGAATCATGGTTGATAGAAACAATATCTATCGCAATAGATTCCGTTTGAGTTTGGTCAAGAATAATACTTTTGTCTTTTAACCTCAAGCAAATGATGGGTCTGCCAAAATTAGTACGAACTGACATTAATTTTTTTGGACCGATCCGAAAATGTGCTATGACAATACTGGAAATTAATTGAAGAAATCTCTTCTGTTTAATTAATGAATTTATTTGAATGCAAGGACAACCCTTTAGTCAGTTATTAAAACAACCCAATACTCGAGCATCAGTCTTGGTGCTGGCTTTACTCTTTACAATCCCTTTTGGCTTTGTAGATGTCTACAACGGACTTTTCGTGATTTTACTTTTACATTCTTTGGTGTTTCTGAAAAAAGAAGATTGGGCAGATGCTTTTAAGTCGCCTATTCTTTTAGCCGTAGGCGGATTTTATGTGTTGCATGTCTTGAATTTATTTCATGCGAATGATATGGCAGAAGGCGGAAGGCAATTAGAAATCAAGGCACCTTTTCTATTGGGGTCTTTGCTTATTGTAGCCAATAAGAAACTCTACATTACAGATTTTAAGAATAAAGCAGAAAAGGCATTTATTACAGGAACGCTTGGGGTCAGTATTTCAGCTCTTGTATTGTCTTCCATCAAAGCGATTCAAGCGGGTTCATTTTATTTAAAAACAGAAGACGGAAAAGAGTTGTCTTTTTTTACCTACCAACAATTGTCAGAAATATTTTCACACCCAGGCTACTTTGCCACTTTCGTGGGATTTGCAATTTTTTTAACCCTAGAAAATAGTATTCAATCTAAAGGAAAAAAGAGGGTTTTCCATCTGATGCGCCTGGCTTTTCTTTTTGTCATGTTGATTTTGCTGCAAGGGCGGATAAACATCTTAGCGCTGTTTGCTGTTTTTGGAGCTGGGGCCATTTACTACGGCTTTAAAAAGAAAATGTACCTCATTTTATCTATTCCTGCTTTACTCAGTATTGGTTTAGTAGTGTTGTTAACCTCGGGTTCTGAAAACTCAAAAAACAGGTTTTTACAGGTGCCAAATTTCGAATACGACATCACAGGAAATGAATTTAATAGCGCAACATACCGTTTAGCGGAGTGGACCTGTGCGTTAGACGTCATTGAAGAGAATTTCTGGGTTGGAACAGGGGTAGGTGATAACAGGCAGGCGCTATGGGATGCTTATGCAGAAAGAGGTTTTGCGCAAGGAGTGAAGCACAAATACATTGCTCACAATCAATATTTAGAGACCATGATTGCTTGTGGCTTTTTTGGCTTACTCGCTTTGGCAGTTATGTTGATTTACTTTGGAAGGCAGTTTTACGCAATAGGCGATTTTGCTGTTTTGGGCTGCTTGTTGTTCCTGGCTTTTTGCTTGCTCACCGAATCTATGTTTGAGCGCGCCTGGGCAATCACCTTATTTTCAGTGTTCTTTCCGCTGATGCTTGTTACAAGCCGCCCAACAAAAAAGGTGACTTAATCTAGATTGGCATTAAAATAATTGATCAAGCTATTTGTGCTGCCATCATGGCTCGATGTCTCTGCGTTTGGTTTTAATTCTGGCAAGATGTTCCCTGCGAGCTGCTTTCCAAGTTCTACTCCCCATTGGTCATAACTATTGATTTGCCATAAAATGCCTTGAACAAATATTTTGTGTTCGTAAGCGGAAGTCAAAGCACCTAAGGTAAACGGGTTCAGTTCATTCAATAGAAATGAATTGCTTGGCTTGTTGCCTTCAAATATTTTAAATGGCGTCAGTTTGTTTATTTCTTCTTCAGACAAATCAGATTCTGCCAATTCAGCTCTCACCGTGCTTTCATCTTTTCCATTCATCAAAGCTTCCGCTTGTGCGAAAAAATTTGCCATGAGTTTTTCATGATGATCTGACAATGGATTTTGAGATTTACAAACGCCAATAAAATCACAAGGTATCAGTTCTGTGCCTTGATGAATGAGTTGGTAAAAGGCATGTTGTCCATTGGTGCCAGGTTCTCCCCAGACAATCGGCCCTGTTTTATGCGCTACAGGGTTGCCATTGACATCCACAGATTTCCCATTACTTTCCATATCGGCTTGTTGCAGATAGGCGGCAAAACGATGTAAATATTGATCATATGGTAAAACTGCATAACTCGATGCCCCTAAAAAATTATGATTCCAGATCCCTACTGCGGCCATCATCATTGGAATATTTTGTTCAAGAGGCTCTGACTTAAAATGTTCATCCATCCAATGTGCACCGCGCAAAAATTGCTCAAAATGAGCGTAGCCAATACCTAGGCATAAACTCAAACCTATGGTGCTCCAAACAGAATAACGACCACCAACCCAATCCCAAAACAAAAACATATTTTCTGGATTGATTCCAAAGGCGGTTACTTTCTCGACATTTGTAGAGACCGCAACAAAGTGCTTTTCTATGTCTTTTTCATCAGCCGCAGCTAAGAACCAATTGCGCGCTGATTGTGCATTGGTCATGGTTTCTTGTGTGGTAAATGTTTTAGATGCTATGATGAACACTGTCGTTTCTGGGTTCAAAGTTTTCAGGCATTCTGTTATATCTGTTCCATCAACATTCGAAACAAAATGAATGTTCAACCCTCCTTGTGCAAATGGTTTTAAGGCTTCATAAGCCATTTTTGGGCCAAGATCACTGCCGCCAATTCCAATGTTTACAACATCAGAAATCTGTTTTCCGGTATATCCTTTTTTCTCGCCCGAAGCGAAAGAATCAGAGAAATCCTTCATTTTTTCAAGTTCACTCTTTACGTAAGGCATAATGTTCTCACCGTCTACAACCACTGGATTTGGGCTGAAATTACGCAGTGCAGTATGAAGGACAGCACGTTTCTCGGTACTGTTTATTTTGGCTCCGCTGAACTGAGATCCAATCGCATGATTCATATCAGTTTCGGAAAAAAGATCCTTGAATAAAGCAATGGTCTCACGGGAAATGTTGTTTTTTGCAAAATCAAAAATCCCTATGGGCGTTTTGATAGTGAAGTCATCCGCGCGTTGCGGGTTTACTTTAAATAAATCGCTTATTAAAGTAGACTGCATGTTTTTAGCATGCTGACTGAGCTCTTTCCAGCTTTTGGAATCAGTGAGTTTTGTAAGGGGCATAAGCGATAGTATAAGTATAAAAATTAGGGCATAAAAATGACGAAAACAATAGAATACACCAATAAAGAAGCTCAGGAATTTTGGTCAACTTTAAGAAAGCGGGTAAATGCTTATTTTAAAGAAAATCAAATTAAGAAAACAGCGAATTGGTGGTACTACGCAAAGGCTGGAGCTATGGGTTTACTGCTGTGGGGCCCTTTTGTTGCATTTATGGCATGGGAGGTGCCAGTTTGGGCTTACCTAATTTTATGGGTGATAATGGGCTTGGGTATGGCAGGTGTTGGTATGAATGTAATGCACGATGCCAATCACGAATCTGTTTCTAAAAATAAATTAGTAAATCAATTTTTTGGTGCCAGTATGTTTCTTTTAAGTGGAAACGTTTTTAATTGGAAAGTGCAGCATAACGTTTTGCACCATACGTTTACTAACCTTCACGGGAAAGATGATGATATTGATGCTGGAGGTTTATTGCGTTTGCATCCCAAAGAACCACAAAAGAAAATTCACAAATACCAACAGTATTACTTCCCAGTACTTTATGGGATAATGACATTGTACTGGGCTGTTGGCAAAGATTTTAGAAACCTTTTGAGCTATAAAAAGCGCGGATTAACAAAGCAGATGCGTACTACATTTACAAAAGAGTTTGTTGTATTGGTGCTAACAAAAATCCTTTACTGGTTCGTATTTATCGCAATGCCACTGATGGCAGGCTACGGAGTAGGCTGGACTATTCTTGGGTTTGTAATGATGCACTACATGGCAGGATTTGTATTGAGTTTTATATTCCAATTGGCTCACGTGGTAAACGAGGTAGATCAGCCAATGGATTCTGAATTAAACCCTACACGCCAGTTTGCAAATCACCAATTGGCAACAACAAATAACTTTGGAACAAAGAGCTGGTTATTGACATTTTACACCGGAGGATTAAATTACCAAGTAGAGCACCACTTGTTTCCTGGAATTTGTCACGTACACTATCCAAAAATCTCAAAGATTGTAAAGGAAACAGCGGCAGAGTTTAAAGTGCCTTACAATGAGCACACAACATTCATGAAAGCCGTAAGAAGCCATATTAGCTTTTTGAAATCTATGGGACAGCCTCAAATGGCGGTAGCATAATTCAAAAAGATTGAAATTAAAAAAGGGAACGTTGAGCTCCCTTTTTTTATGCTTTGTTTTCTAAGAATTGAGCGACACATTTGAAAAACAATTCTGGTTGTTCGGCATGTACCCAATGCCCAGAGCCCAAAATAGTTTCAATTCTAGAGTTTGGAAAGTGCTTTTGTATAAGAGACGTGTCTTCTAGTGTGATGTAATTAGAAAGCTCACCGTCTATAAAGAGAGTTGGACCTGAATAGCTTGCATCATCGAACAAGGCTTCACCAACCATGTTTATGTTTTGGTCTATCACATCTAGGTTAAAGCGCAACGCCAATTTGGTCTTTTCTTCCCAGTACAAACTTTTTAGTAAAAATTGTTTTACGGCTGCATTACTGATGTATTTGCCCAGCTCCTCGGTAGCTTCTCCACGGCTTTTTAAAACTGAAAAATCAAGAGACTTTAAGCCTTCAATTATTTCTTCGTGGTGTACTGGGTAGGCTTTTGGTGCAATGTCAACGATTGTTAAAGACTTGGTGCGGTCTTCGTTTTCTGTGGCAAAAACCATCGCGACTTTTCCGCCCATGCTGTGCCCGAGTATGTCTGCTTCTTCAATGCCGTGATCATCCATATATTCTTCAAGATCATCGGCCATAACCTGATAGTTGTGTTCTAAAGAATGAGGCGAGCGCCCATGGTTACGCATGTCGAGTAAATGAACCTCATAACCCAATTTCGACATGGCTTTGCCAAAGGTTTGCCAATTGTCTAGCATGCCAAAAAGGCCATGCATGATTATTAAAGGTGTTCCTTCTCCAATAATTTTAAAGTGTAACTGCATTTTATTGTTTTTCGCTTATTGCGGATAATTATATTCGCTCATATGCAGCCTATAAAAACTGTCATTAAAAAGCACTGGCCAAAATTAACAATAGTTCTTTGGCTCGTCTTGCAGTTGCCATTTTTAATGGCAGATTTACCTGATAGTCTTTCCTACAGCAGAGGACCTTACAGCGATGAAGGATTGAACACCTTTGCGGTTCGAAATTTTATCAATTCTAATTTTCACGAGCTGTCCGAGTCAGATAATTTTATCAAGTCACCGGTTTTAAATGCGTATCTGTTTACTCCGTTTTTGGTATTTCAAAATGATTTACTCGTGGGAAGGATTGCGATGCTTTTTTTGGTTGCACTTTTGCTTTAGCAAATAGTGAAACGGCTTGAATACGGTTGGCTCACAGTGCTGCTATTTTCGTTTATCCCGATTCTCTTTCATTTTTCTCGATTGATGATGGGTGATTTGACTTCGGTATTGATACCGCTTGTTGGTATGGTTATCTATTTATCTTGGGTCAAAGAAAAGGAGGACGTAAGTTTTAAAAACTTAGTTGGTTTTGTCTTATTTGCTTGCCTGGCAGTCGGGATGAAGATTCAAGCGGCAGCAGTTTTTGCAATCTTCTTAGCAAGCGTATTTCTGATTCCATTGTCAAATTTAAAACGGATCAAGCGGCTTTTTGCAATTGTCATCGGCAGCCTTCCTTTATTTTTAGTGTTTCTATTTGTTCTTCTCAGACAAAACGACTTATTCAATTACATCTATCATCAGGTCCCTGAATATTATCAAGCTAAAAAACTTGGGCTTGTTGACGTCTTCCAATTAAACTGGGAATTGCATTTTAATTCGGTCCAAGGGCAATTTTTAATGTTGACTTGGATAATCATTGGATTGCTCATTCTGATATTTACAGCTAAATTTTGGTGGAAAAAACTTCTGTTTCTTCTCCCATTTGTGGTGATATGGCTCTATCAGTTTACCGGAGAGTATTCTAAAGAAACGTTTCGCCCTGACTTTTTAGATGACGGGCACGTACCCTTGGCCATCAATGTGGGATTCCGAATTGGCTTCTTGCCTTTTTAGGCATTTAACTTCCTTAAAAACATTTGAATGGTATTTTCCAGTCCGTAGTACAACGCATCGCTAATTAAAGCGTGACCAATAGAAACCTCTAAAAGCCCTGGAATGTTTTTCGCGAAATACTCTAAGTTTTCTAAACTTAAATCGTGGCCAGCATTAATGCCTAGTCCTATTTCTTGGGCAACGAGAGCGCTATCTATATAAGGCTGAATTGCAGCTCCTTTGTCTTTCGAATAATTACTAGCAAAGTCTTCTGTGTACAATTCAATTCTGTCTGCTCCGGTGTCTTTTGCCGCACGAATCAAATCTCCATTGGTCTCGATAAACAAAGAGGTGCGGATACCTTCAGATTTAAAAGTAGCCACCGTATCTCTTAAAAAGTCTTGATGCGTTAGAGTGTCCCATCCTGCGTTAGACGTTAACACTTCTGGTGAGTCTGGCACCAAGGTAACTTGATGCGGTTTGTTCTGTAATACGAGATCGATAAAGTCGTTAGTAGGGTAGCCTTCAATATTAAATTCGGTGGATACTATGGGCTGCAATTGGCGGACATCTTCGTAACGAATGTGTCTTTCATCAGGGCGCGGATGGACGGTTATGCCTTGTGCGCCAAAGCGTTCGCAGTCTTTTGCAACCTCAAGTAAATTAGGGGTGTTGCCACCACGGGCGTTTCTGATGGTTGCAATTTTATTAATGTTTACGCTTAGTTTCGTCATAGCATGAAAGATAAGCGCCAAAAGTAAAAAATGGTAAGTTTGCCAAAGAACAAATTGTATGATTCATCCAGATCTTATTAAGAATGATATTAGTCCAGTAAAATCTACTGACTCTGTAGATTTTGCCTTGGGACTATTTGATGAGAACAAAGTTTACCACCTTCCGGTATTCGAAAATGATGAGTACATGGGACTTGTGTCAGAAGGTGATCTTTTAGATGCCTTTGATCACGAGAATACTGTGAAAGAAGGAAGCTCTAAATTGATTCGAATCTTCATTTCTGAAGGCCGTCATATTTTTGATGCCATCAAACTTTTTAGTGAGTTTAAACTGTCCATCCTTCCTGTTCTAAATGAAAAAGAGCAGTATTTAGGGTATTTGAGTCCGTATGACATTATCAACGGAATGGGGCAGATGCTGAGTATTGAATCGCCTGGTGGAATTTTAATTCTGAAGGTGAATGACAATGACTTTTTCCTTTCGCAAATCGCACAAATTGTGGAATCTGATGATGCTAAGATTTTAGCTTTTAACGTTACCTCAAAGCCAGATAGTACTCAATTGGAACTAACAGTGAAGATTAATAAAACAGATCTTTCTGCGATTATTCAATCTTTCAATCGCTACAAATACGAGGTTACCGCAGCATATCACCAGAGTACGAATGAGGTTGATTTACAGTTCCGTTATGAGAATTTTATTAAATACCTAAATATCTAACCGATGCTTGTACAATCCAATTATGTTTGCGGTTTTGCAATAAGAAAACGATTGGGTGTATGAAGGTTGCGATTTACGGTAAGGAGATAACTCAAGATTCGAGAAAGCAATTAGAATTACTCTACAATAAGCTAGTTAACGCTGGAGTGTCAATTTGTGTGAATAAAAAATTCAATGAATTTTTAGAGACACATTGCGATATGAATTTGGGTTTTAATACCTATGCTTCTCACATTTCATTTAAAGAATGTAAGCCAGATATACTCTTAACTATTGGTGGCGATGGTACTTTTTTAGATTCAACCACTTTCGTTAGAGATACTGGAGTTCCCATTCTCGGAATTAATACCGGTAGGTTGGGATTTTTGGCTAATGTATCTAAAGATGAGGTAGAAGACGCAGCCGATGCAATTCTTAATGGGCAGTATACTTTTGACGAAAGACAATTGATTAATGTAAAATCAACATTGTCAGACATAGATTTTGACCCTGATTTTGCCCTAAACGAAGTTGCTATTAGCAGAAAAGATACCACAACAATGCTTACTGTGCATGCCTGGATAGATGGCGAATATCTGAATTCCTACTGGGCAGACGGTCTAATGCTTTCTACACCAACAGGATCTACTGGCTATTCTTTAAGTTGTGGCGGACCTATTGTAATGCCGGGTTCACAAAATTTTGTTATTACACCCATTGCTCCGCATAATTTAACTGTACGTCCATTCGTTATACCAAACGATGTGGAGATTAGATTTAAAGTGGAAAGTAGAGAAGACGAATATTTACTTTCGTTGGATTCTAGAATTTATACAATGGCGAATAAATCAGAGGTGGAATTATCTTGTGCGCCTTTCCAAATTAAGTTGGTTAAAACACCCCTTCAGAATTTCCCTTCAACCCTTAGAAATAAGTTGCTTTGGGGTCTTGATAGACGCAACTAAACCCCTGAAATTTAAGACTTTTTTAACTCTCTAAATGGTTATATTTGCCCGCTATTTTCGGGTTTCTCACCTTGTGAAAAAACTTTTTAAACATATCGTAATTCTTCTGTTTCTACCTGTTTTTGGTTGGGCGCAATTGGCTGAGCTTGGTCTGTATGGCGGCACGTCTAATTTTGTGGGAGATGTAGGTTATGGTTTTATTCCAAAAGGATACTCTGCAGGCTTGGTATTTAGATATCAGTTTGATGAGCGTTATGGGCTCAGAGTGCAGGGAACTTATGGCAAAGTAAGTGCTCAAGATTCTGATTCTCCTTCGAAATTCAAAACAAATAGAAATCTCGAATTCGAATCTGCAATCTTTGAAGGTGCATTGATGATTGAATTTAATTTTTTCAAGTACATCACAGGTTCAAAAAAATATTGGCATACACCATATATATTTGGAGGATTAGGTTTTTTTAATTTTAATCCTCAAGCCACTTTTGAAAGTGAATTGTATGACCTTCAACCTTTGGGAACAGAAGGGCAAGGAACAAGCTTATCGAATACAGCCCCTTATGGTTTATGGGGTTTAAATATTCCATTTGGTTTTGGATATCGTGTGTCTGTTTCTGAGAATGTTAGTTTTTCTGCAGAGTTTGGTTTTAGAAGTACGAGTACGGATTTTTTAGACGATGCAAGTGGATCATATGTTGACAAACAAAAGCTAGCAAATGAAAATGGTGATATAGCGGCTTATTTTTCTGATAGGTCGTTGACAGATACAGATAAGACCGGTACATTGCGGGCTGATTCAGGAAAGAACGACTGGTATGTATTCAGCGGTATAACGGTTTTTATTGCACTAACTCCCAAAGGAGAAAGATGTAAAAGATTTTAGGAGCATGACGGTTGAGGAGTTAGATAAGAATAATATTCCAAAACATGTTGCCATTATTATGGATGGTAACGGCAGATGGGCCAAAAAGCAAGGGTTTGGCACGCGTGTAAAAGGCCACGAAAAGGGTGTTGCTGCTTTGCGCTCGCTTACAACCACAGCAGCTGAGACTGGAGTAAAGTTTTTGACTGTCTACGCATTTTCTACCGAGAACTGGAATAGACCAAAGTATGAGGTGAATGCCTTAATGCGTTTGTTGGTCTCTACTTTAAAAAAAGAAATTAGCACGCTAACTAAGAATGACATCCGTTTAAACGCCATTGGAGATTTGAGCTCTTTGCCGAGGGATGTGGCAAAGAAATTGCAGAATGTAATGGATGAAACATCTGGAAATAGCGGATTGGCGTTAACCTTGGCATTGAGCTACGGATCTAGAGATGAAATAAAGAGTGCCACAAAGGCGATAGCGAAAATGGTGCAAGAAGGCGAACTGAAGCCTGAAGATATAACGGAAGAAACTTTGAGTGAAAATTTATATACGGCAGAAATGCCCGACCCGGATTTATTAATCCGTACCAGCGGTGAACAAAGAATAAGTAACTATTTGCTATGGCAAATAGCATATTCGGAATTGTATTTTACAGAGACCCTGTGGCCCGATTTTTCGAAAGAAGAATTTTTCAAAGCTATTTGGACCTACCAGAACCGTGAAAGACGTTATGGTAAAACCAGTGAACAATTAAACAAAGGCTAGTTTTGAGGAATTTCAAATACGTTTACACTATACTGCTTTTTGTTTTTACTATTTCCCTTAATGCGCAAACGCCTATTGGCATTGATGTTGTTCCAGGAGTGGAATACACAATTGGTGGAATTCAAGTAACTGGCGCTGAAAATTTAGACAAGAATGTTGTTATCATGTTATCGGGATTAACTGTTGGCGACAAAATTGCTTTTCCAAGTGATAAAGCGCAAAAGGCATTGAACACCCTTTGGAAACAAGGGATGTTTCAAGACATAAAAATCTTTGTAACAGAAAAACAAGGCGCAACTGTTTTCTTGGAATTTCAGCTAGAAGAGTTACCTAAATTATCTCGATTCTATTTTACGGGTGCCACAAAATCACAACAAGACGATTTACGTGAACAATTGAGCTTAAAGCGCGGTAAGATTGTAACTGAGAATCTTGTAAAAACCTCTGAGTATCGCATTAAAAAGTACTACAAGGAAAAAGGGTATTTAAATGCTTCGGTAAAAATTTCAACAGAGATTGACACACTGATGAACAATGCAGTTCTAATGGGTATAAGAATCAAGTCTGGAGGAAAAATTAAAGTCGGAGAGATTACGCTTCATGGGAACGATAATATGGACGCAGCTAAATTGCAGCGCTCTATGAAAAAGACCAAGAAGAAAAATTGGAATATCTTTAAGTCTGCAAAGTTTTTAGAAGTTGAATACAAAGCTGATAAACTTAAGTTGATTAATAAATACAACGAAGAGGGTTACAGAAATGCAAGGATTTTACGAGATACGGTTTACCAAATTTCTCCAGAATTAGTGCACATTGAGGTGTGGATTGAAGAAGGGCGCCAATTCTACTTTAGAAATATTGAATTCTTAGGAAACTCGAAATATTCTACAGAAACCTTAAGGCGCTTTTTACAGATTGAATCTGGTGATATATACAACTCAGCCTATTTAACAGAGCGCGTTATGGGTTCGCCTCAAGGCGATGATATTCATTCGCTTTACCTTGACAATGGCTATTTGTTTAGTGATGTAAGGCCCGTAGAAAAGGTTATTGAAGGAGATTCTATTGATATTGAAATTCGAATAGCCGAAGGCCGTCAGGCAACTGTAAATAAAATTACAGTTTCTGGAAACGATAGGACGAATGACCATGTGATTTACCGTGAGCTGAGAACTCGTCCAGGTGATTTATTTAGCCGTTCGGACATTCAAAGAACCATGCGCGAACTTTCTCAGCTGGGCTATTTTGATCCACAGCAGTTGGATGTTAGACCAACACCAAATGCAGAAACAGGTACTGTTGATATTGAGTATGTGGTGGCGGAACAATCTACAAGTCAGCTTGAGCTTCAAGGAGGATGGGGTGGAGGCCGATTGGTTGGAACGTTAGGTCTAAACTTTAATAACTTTTCAGCAAAAAATATTTTTGATTTTGACTCATGGACACCACTACCCGCAGGTGATGGTCAAACCATCAGCTTAAGAGCACAATCAAATGGTGCGTTTTTCCAATCGTATAATTTTTCGTTTACTGAGCCTTGGTTAGGTGGTAAAAAACCAAATGCCTTAACCGTTTCAGTTTACCATAATATTCAGTCCAATGGCGTCGACAAAGGAAATCCGAATAGACAGCAATTGAACATTACGGGTATTAATATTGGGTTAGGAAAGCGAATCAAGTGGCCTGATGATTATTTCTCATTGTACCAAGCGATCGAGTTTCGAAAATTTGATATGCGTAATTACAATACTGGTTTCTTGAATTACAACAATGGTATTTCTAATAACATTAATTACAAATTCATCTTAACACGTAACAATACAGATCAACCTATTTTCCCTACGCGTGGTGCGAATATTACATTCACGGCAGAGCTTACGCCTCCTTTCTCTGCGATTCAGAAAAAGGATTACGAAAATATTTTACCAGCGGATAAGTACCGCTTGTTAGAATACCATAAGTGGAAATTAAACATGGACTGGTTTGCCAGCGTTGCGAATAGTGAAAACTTTGTGTTTAGAGCGCATGCAGAGTTTGGCTTCTTGGGGGCCTACAAAGAGGCTATCGGTATACCTCCTTTTGAGCGTTTCTTCTTGGGTGGTGATGGTCTTCAAAACTTTGCTTTAGATGGTAGAGATATAATAGGCTTAAGAGGTTATCCTAATACATCCATAACACCAGGCTATCCAATTAATCCGACAGGAGGTACTGTTTACAACAAATTCTCGTTAGAGTTAAGGTATCAAATTACATCGAATCCATCCGCTAGAATATTTATTCTAGGATTCTTTGAAGGCGGTACCAATCAAGATGACATTACTAGATATGAGCCCTTTACTTTGAAGCGTTCTGCCGGCGGTGGAGTTAGGGTATTTATGCCAATGTTCGGATTGTTAGGGTTTGATGTAGGTTATGGATTTGACCCAGTATATAACGGAATTTACCCAAGCGGATGGCAGACGCATTTTATAATTGGTCAGCAATTCTAATTTATATAAATTCGCGCGGCTTCATGAGAGGACTAATTTTATCAATAGTATTTGTTTTAGCAAGTTCTGCCGCGGTTTTTGGACAGAAATATGGCTATGTAGACTCTGAATATATTTTATCAAATATTCCAGATTACAAACAAGCGCAATCTCAATTGGATAATATGTCCGCCCAATGGCAAGGCGAAATTGAATCTTTGTTTTCTGAGTCTGATGCTCTTCAAGTTGCATTGAATGCAGAGAAGATTTTGTTAACCGAAGAAATGGTTTCGGAAAGAGAGAAAATAATTGAAGAGAAAAAAACCGAGGCACGCAGTTTGCAACAAACGTATTTTGGTCCTGAAGGTGAGCTGTTTAAAAAACGATTAGAATTAATTAAACCAATTCAAGATCAGATTTATAACGCCATCCAATCTGTGGCAAAACAAAAGAAGTACGACATAGTTTTTGATAAAGCTAGCGAGTTGATGATGTTATACACCAACCCTAGAGCGGACCTTAGCGATGAAGTACTTGAAAGTTTAGGATATTAATAGAGACAACAATTTAAATTTAAAGAAAGATGCGTACAGTACTGTTAGCAGTGGTAATGACTTTTGCCTTGGGCATGAATGCTCAGCACAAAGTTGCTTATGTGAATGTGGATGAACTTTTGGGTACTATGCCAGAAACAAAAGTTGCTGAAGAAGAAATGAAGAAGTTTGCTGAAATTCTTCAGAATGACATGAAGTTTTTGGAAGAAGAGTACCAAAACAAAATGACTGAATTGGAAAATGGTGCAAACAGTGGTTGGAGTGAATTGATGATTAAATCAAAGCAAGAAGATTTATATGCTTCTCAGCAAAAGATTTATGAGTTTCAACAACAAGCGCAAGAACAAATTAGTGGCAAGCAAGTTGAGCTAATGCAACCTATTATTGAAAAGTTGCAAGAAGCCGTAAACACGACTGCTAAAGACAAAGGCTTTGCTTATGTTTTAGATGCTTCACCAAGCAGAGGTGTGGTTATTTACAAAGATGGCGGTACAGATTTAGCTCCTTTCGTGAAAGCGAAATTGGGAATGTAATCAGACTATAAAATTTAAGAAACCCGATTTTCTGAAAAGTTAATCGGGTTTTTTGTATCTATACAAGTACAATGAATAACAAGGCAATAGGTGTTTTCGATTCTGGTGTTGGTGGCTTAACAGTAACCAAGGCTTTGAGCGAGCTTTTGCCAAATGAAAACTTGGTTTACTTTGGAGATACAGCGCATTTACCTTACGGTGATAAAAGTGCAGAAGCAATTCAAAACTACAGTTTAGGTATTGCGGAGTACCTGATTGAATCTCATCAAGTGAAAGCAATCTTGGTTGCGTGTAATTCGGCCTCTGCTGTAGCTTTTAAAGTGCTTCAAGAGCGTTTTGGTGACATTGTTCCAATCTTCAATGTAATCGACCCTGTTGCAAGATACATTGGCTTAGAATCTAACTTTTCGAAAGTTGGTGTGATTGGAACTCGTGCAACGATTTCGTCAAAAACATATACCAATAAAATACAAGAGTTGAATGCTGAGGTTGAGGTTTCTTCTTTACCTACACCATTGCTAGTTCCGATTATCGAAGAAGGCTTAAGCAACACGTCTATCTCATCTGAAACATTGCGGCATTATTTGTCTAATGACGTTTTAAAAAGTGTTGAAGCGTTGATCTTGGGTTGCACGCATTACCCACATATTCAAGAAGAAATCGAGCAATTGAAACGCAATACCATTGCGCTGATTGACTCACCGGAGATTGTCTCTCGAAATGTAAAAGATGTTTTAGGCTCAATGAATTTGTTAAACGACTCTGCCGATTCTGGGGAGTATTCGTTTTACGTTTCTGATTATACAGATGTTTTTGAACACATCGCTCAACTGATGTTTGGTGAAAACATCCATTTGCAAGAGCAAAATATCTGGAAGTAGTTCGGCTTAACCTTTCATTGCATCAGATTTAAACCAACCTGAATATTTTACATAGCTGTTTGCAATTCTATCAATTTGCCCTTTCACTAGTTCAGGAGTTATATCTTTTACTTTCTTGGCAGGAACGCCAGCATAAATGCAGCCAGATTCAATATGCGTGCCTTCCAAAACGACAGCTCCTGCTGCAACTATAGAATTGCTCTCGACAACACATCCATCCATGACAATGCTGCCCATACCGATGAGGACATTGTCTTTTATGGTGCAGCCGTGGACTATAGCATTATGCCCAACGGATACATTGTTGCCTAAAAAAGTTGGAAATTTTTGATAAGTGCCATGAACTGTGGCGTTGTCTTGAATGTTCACTTTGTTGCCCATGCGGATGTAATTCACGTCTCCGCGGACCACTGCGCCAAACCAGACGCTGCATTGGTCACCCATTTTTACATCTCCCACGATAGTGGAATTTTCAGCCAAATAACAATCTGAACCCATCTCAGGTCTTTTCCCTTCAACTTCTTTTACAAGCGCCATAATCATAAAATTTATACTCTCGCAAAGTAAGGTGATATATGCGATTCGTCAACTATCTTTGCATTTCAAAATGAACAAGAAATGATCGAAAGAGTGCCAGTAAGTGTATATGCAGAGATGACGCCAAACCCGGCTGTAATGAAGTTTGTGGCAAATAAGAGGTTGATTGAATTTGACAGTGTAGAAATAAAGAACATAGAAGAGGCTGCAGACTGTGAATTGGCATCGAAGCTTTTTCACTTTCCATTTGTGAAGGAAATATTTGTTTCAGGAAATTACTTGTCAATCACAAAATTCAACATTATTGAATGGGACGATGTGGCGATGGAAATCAGAACCTTTATGACAGAGTATCTGTCTAAGAACTCCGGGTTTATTATGGAAGAGCCGGGAACTAAAGTTGTTTCTCAACCAGCTTCTGACGATCCAGGTTCTAGCGCTGCGCCAGGCGTAGTTCTTCCAAATATTGAAGAACTAGGTGACATTGAAAAAAGAATTGTAGACATATTAGAAGAGTATGTGAAACCCGCTGTGCAAGGCGATGGCGGAAACATAGCTTTTATCTCTTACGAGGATAAAAAAGTAAACGTTTTGTTACAAGGCGCTTGCAGCGGATGTCCATCATCCACAGCAACACTTAAATCAGGTATTCAAAATATTTTACAGCAAATGCTGCCCACTTTAGTGGATGATGTTGTTGCCATAAACGGATAGAAATAATAAGATCTAAAGGAAGCGCCTTCAAGAAATTGAGGGCGCTTTAGGTTTATAAAAACACGATCATCAACATGCTCGTGCCAATCAGTATTTTATAAAACTGATTTAAGATATAATAGTGTCTTGGCTTGTTGGCTCTGAAAATGGCCA